>PDWI01000562.1_pt1 | contig 60076 bp, 50 predicted proteins | sample 1430891 | NCBI WGS metagenome assembly PDWI01 (sample SAMN01162508, study PRJNA174530) | Oral metagenome, whole genome shotgun sequencing project. | biome: Marine environment; feature: Marine mammal; material: Swab sample of the gingival sulcus; isolation source: swab sample of gingival sulcus... | reverse complement strand
CAAGCTTGAAGGTCAAACGGAAAAAAGCGGCGTGGTCGGTCGATTTCCTTGAGAAACTATTGCGGCAAGATGTATGAATCTTTCAAGCGATTGCCCTGAAAAATACAATGCTTGCAAATAAAAAAATTGAGGAATATGATAAAATATTTGACTATTCTGAAATACAGAAAAAAGAGGCTGATGAACTCATAAAAGTTATTATTAAAAACTATAAAAATAGTGATAAGGGCAGTGAAAAGGCAGTTTTCTTTATAGATCAATTATTACAAAGCTTACACAAAGTTATTACTGCTTACGAAATAAGGCAGATAAAGAAAATGCCATCCATAACAGTCGAGGAGAAGAAAGCAAAATCCGAAAGAGCTCAGAGACTACAGAAGATCAAATTAGGTATTGCTCTTGCCTCAGGTATCAAGGGCATGTTTACAAGTAAAAATGCAAAAGAGTTTGCTGATACAATCATGCAACTTTATATGGAAGCTGGCTCAATCGCCATTAAGTTAATATGGGAGAGAAAAGTAACCCAAGTTGCAGATTTTGTAACTAACTCATCAAGCGAAGCGACTCAATATGCACAAAATATAGCAGGCGAAATAGGTGGAAGTGCGAAAAACTTAGCAACTATTGGAAAGGGGTTTGAAGTTGGCTATACGATAGGAAATAAACTAATTCCATTTCTATATGATTTTGCGTTTGCTACAAATGCTTCTTCTGCCAACATTAATGATGCTAAAGTCTCCATGTATGGAAGCCTTATACATAAAATCGAAATATTTAGGCTAGCTAATGATTCAGAAGAGTTGATTTGGTCATCACAAACGAATAAAACAAGCAGTGGGCAATTCTTGGTCGATACTCCTAAAGATTCTATATTGAAATATAAAGTTTATGCAGCACAAGCAAACCTGTTTGATAATGAAGAAAGATCCCCATGGGAGGTAAATACATTTATTACACCACGTCATGTATTATCTGTGCTCTTAAGCACAAATGAAACCGAAAGCTATACACGCCTTGGCATATGTGTTGAAAAAACTCTAGTTTCATTCAGGACGAAGTTCGCTCGTTACCACTTTGACGAAAGTGATGGTGACAAAACCATTGTGTCTTGTACCTCCAGCACAGATATTGAAGCTGCAAATGAAGAAATATTTATTGATGATAATATATATAGCTTAAGTGATTTTGATGAAAAAGCTTATTTAACCCCTTTTAAGCTAAAATCCCTTGATCAACCAATTCTTACCAAATGATTTAAGCTCACGGAATTAAACCACAAAACATTTTTAAAAATTGAGGGCTATGATAACGAGACCTTCTCAGCAATATTTTCTTACCATGACTCCAGAATAGATTCAGACGAAGATGGCACGCCTGACGAAGTTGATGCATTTCCTCAAAATCCTCTATACCAAAAAGATATGGATAAAGACGGTATGCCGGATAAGTGGGAAATTGATAATGGTTTTAATATCAATGTTGATGATTCTGCTGACGATAAAGACGGTGATGATTTAAATAATCTAGCTGAATTTGAAAATGGCACCCAACCTGATGTTAAAGATAGTGACAGTGATGGCTATAACGATGGGTTAGAAGTTCTTCTTGCCAGCGATCCTAATGACGAAAACAGCTCCCCCTCTCCTGCTCCTACGGGACTAAATCTGTCGGTCAGCAGTACTAATCCACTTTCTATTACTGCAACATGGAACGGTGATAAAGATAATGGGGAGTATAAACTTTGTTACGGAACAACCGATCTCTCAGTATTAGATGAAGGTGATACGTTCGACTGTAGGGAGTTAGGTACAGAGGTGGATGTTGAAGGCACGGAGCATACTGTCTCAGAAAACTTAGAACCCAATATGACATATTACTTTGCTGTTTCCGACTGGAGTCAGACCAGCGTTGGTCTGCTCAGTAATGCTGTTAGTATTAGGACTCCTCACTTGTTATCAGCACCAACCGGATTCGAGGTGCGAAAAGTAGCCAGCCAAACAACCTACCTGTCTTGGGACAGCGTGGAAGGCGCCTCCGGTTACAATATTTGTTATGCGACTCAAACAATCCCTGCCAATGTTATGAGTGGAGACTGTACATCTGTAGAGAACGGTCAGTGGACAGGTAAAGTTTATGATAAAACCAATACTTTGATTAGGGACTTAACCTTTGGTAAAACCTATTACTTTCGAGTGGTTGCGATTGCTTCAGATGATAGTTATGGATCGCCCAGCGATGAGAAAAGCATTACTATTAGCTCAGTACCCACTCCGACCAACTTCAAAGCCACATCAGACTCAGAAAAAATATACCTAAGCTGGGATGCAGTAGAAGGTGTTAGTAACTATGTAGTCTGTATGGCTGAAGAGCCTGTAGCCGAAGCATCCTATGAGCATTGTGTTGGCTTAACGGGGGGGGTCTTTGAAACACCGATTCTGGATACCAGACTCGAAATTTCAAATAGTTCTTTGTCTAGCTATGACCTGTCCCTTGATCCTGAGAAGACCTATTACTTTCGTTTAGCAGCCGAGGATAGTAATGGAAACATTGGCAGCTCAAGTGACCAAGTCTCGGAAAAACTCAAAGAAAAGTCTTTAACCACTCAAGCTGAAAATAAGTTCACCATACTTGAAGATGGTGTGACTGACATACCAGAAAATGTTTCTTACTATCTAAGGAGTGGTGACTCCATATTTTTTGGAACAAAAAATGGGAAAATAATTACTCTTGATTCGAGTACTCTGAGTAGAATTGGTGACACTGTGTTACTTTCTACTAAAGATTTTAGACATGTAAATGCTAAAGTTGATTACTTGTATCAAAAAAATAATGAATTGTTTGTTGCTGTAACAGTAAAACCACCAAAAAACAGCCTAAATATAGCCGATGCTTATGTACTGAGGTACCAAATTGACAGTGGGAAAATTACAAGCCTAATTGAATACATTCAACTAAAATCTGATACTAATGATGGATACGCTGATGGCCCACCTGTTACAGGAATGTATGTAACCTCAACCCACTTATATTTAACGATGAATGGGAATTTTGCAATATATGATCTGTCCAGCAGGCCAGTAAAAGAGCTATCTTTCTATTGGATATATGGTGGTGATCAAGACCTCTGTGGTATCGGTAATAATGTCTATACACAAAGCAGACGGGGTCATATCACAAAATACTCAATAAAAGGTGATACTCTAGAATTAGAAAAGCAGTCTTCTGGAGAAAGAAGTTATAGCATGTCTTGTATCAATGATTTCATCATTACAGACAAGTATGTATACGACGGGAACCTGGAGGTATTGCACAAATTTGAAGAGAAAATTGATCCAAATCAGGTTCGGTTTACTGATAACAATATGTATATATACAAGTACTATCCTAAGGAATACTCAAGCTGCAATATCAAAACAACCATTATCAATCTTGGAGACTTTTCGTACTCTACAAGTGATGAAAAGATTTTTGATGCTGAATTAATTGCATCTTATACACCGAGCTGCCCGCATGGAGAAATATGGGCAAGTGGAGGCAGCATATATAAAATACCTGAGGGATACTCTAATATTCTCCTAAAAGGTACAAGCAATTTTTCAAAGGCATTCAACTTGAATAACTCTTTGGAAATAAAAAAAATTAATAGTTTTACTGGTAGATATATCTATGCCAGAAATAACAATAATCACACATATTTATCCTTTCAAAATAAAATCATTAAAATTGACCCAGAAAAACAAGAGAAAAACGATGTGCTCTCTATTAAAGATAGTGATAATACGCTCTCTTCGTTCATTGTAGAAGATGACTTCATGTATTATGCATATCATTGGAGAGCCTCAAGTATTGAAAACATCTTTAAGGCTCCAATTCTACAAGATGGCTCTCTTGGAGGAGTGGAGAAAAGTTTAAAGGGAGGATTCCACCGATCACATATATCTCATGTATGTTCAGAAAATATATTTTCGGTGGGAATACAAAGGAGTATGACCTCAAACTATGCAGTCTACAATATTCTTGATAAGAATAGCCTTACCGCTGAGCCTACAGAAAGATACGGCATACATCATAATTCCAGTTTTTGCTTTAAAAACAAACCATATGATTATTATCGATCTGGAAGCTATAGTTCTATTTACCCATTGGTGAAACAAATGAATAATACAACTGAGGTATGGAAAACTAGTGACTCGACCCAATATACTGAAGGATTGGGAGATTATTTCTGGAACTCTGAGGATAGTTTGGTGTTCAGAAATTCAAAAAACGGCGTATATCTAAAGGTTGACCCTGAATCTGGAACAGCAATCAGTGCGACTAAAGGCTTAGATGTTCCATTTAGTATCGAAAAAACAGATAAAGATAACATGCTTGACTATATCATTTACAATAGAGATGGCTCTATCAAAAAACAGAGTAGTAGTCCCTGTGTGCCAGCGCTTGACACTACCAGCTTTCCATCAATGATAAATGATGTAGTGTTTATTAATGGGTATGCAAATCCAGGGTCATCTGAAAAAACATTATGCATCATCCGGTAGGTTGATGATGTTTTGGAAAAGTACAGCTATTAAGTTTCATTTGCTTTTTGCCAACAACTTAAGTGGCTTATTATCCCTCTTTATGTCAGGCTCGTTGCCGCCTTAGTTGATTAGAGGTAGGGGGGCTGGCTCGGAAGCACTCGGTGGCTGATAAAACCACCGAGTGTGCGAATTGCGGGAAGGCCTGTAAACACAGCGTTACTTAATCAACGTATAACAAGGCACATACTCACTTGCCTCGATCTTCATTCGCTTCTGATTCACAAACGACTGTAGTAACTTATCCATGCAGCGCATAATGTCTGCATCGCCGTGAATCTCAAAGTTGCCATGTTCTTCAATGGCTTTTATCCCTTCCGCCTTCACATTCCCCGCGACAATACCGGAGAACATACGGCGTAAATTAGCCGCTAATGTGTGGCTTTCTTGGTCTTTATGCAGCGGCAAGTTGCGCATATTCTCGTGGCTAGGCGTAAATGGGCGCTGGAGTTCAGAGTCAATCGTCAGCATCCAGTTAAAGTAGTAGGCATCCCCATTTGCTTTACGGAAGGCGCGAACTTCTTCCAGGCCATCCTGCATAACCTGTGCGACACGCTGCGGGTCATCAATAATAATTTCGTACAATGATTGTGTTTTCTCGCCTAGTATTTCACCGATAAAATCATCGATTCTCCTGAAATAGTCTTCTGAGCTTTTTGGTGCGCTAAATACCAGTGGGAAAGGAATACCTGCATTGTCGGGGTGCAATAGAATCCCCAGAATATATAAAATCTCCTCTGCTGTTCCCACACCGCCGGGGAATACGACGATCCCGTGACCGGTACGTACAAAGGCTTCCAGACGCTTTTCGATGTCCGGCATGATGACCAGTTCATTGACGATTGGGTTGGGTGACTCGGCGGCAATAATACCCGGTTCGGTAATACCTAAATACTGGCCAGTAGAAAAGCGTTGTTTGGCGTGGCCGACACTGGCTCCCTTCATGGGGCCTTTCATCGCACCGGGGCCACAGCCGGTACAAATATCTAACTCACGAAGCCCGATCTGGTAGCCAACTTCTTTGGTATATTCATACTCCACACGCGAAATGGAATGCCCACCCCAACAAACTACCAGATGGGGGCTTAAACCGGGGCGCAATACATCCGCGTTGCGTAGTATATGAAATACCGCATCCGTTGTTCGGTCAGGATCATCCAGGTCAAACTTTGGATTACCGATAATGGCATCATTGATATACACCACGTCACGCAACACTGAGAACAGTTGCTCATTGACCCCCTTAATCATCTTGCCATTCACAAAGGCACTTGCCGGTGCGTTGTGGAGCTCCAGCTTAATACCGTGTTCCTGAGAAACCACTTTGATCTCAAAGTCATCAAACAAATTCATCAGTGTTTTTGCATTGTCGGAGTGATAGCCATAATTCAGCACGGCTAGCGAACAGCTTCGGTACAGGCGGTAAATACTACCTTGGCTATGATCAAGCAGGCGGCTTACTTCCATTTTGGATAATACGTCCAAATGACGTATCGGTGAGACTTGTGCATCAATTTTGTCTAGGCTCATACGTACGTGTTCCTTAATTGGTTTTTTTAATTAGTATTGGCTTTTTAATGGTGAGGTGGTGGATCTTACATCACATGAGCCTTTGGGGACACACGCAAAACCGTGTTAGACTGCGGTGCAGCTCTCGGGGAGCCTGATTTTTGGCTGAGATGTTATTAAGACAGACCCGTAGAACCTGACCCGGTTAGTACCGGCGTAGGGAAGAGTTGCTGGTCTATGCCACTGTCTCAAAATCCTGCCCGTGACTACCTTTATTGAACCCTGATCAAGGTATTTCATCATGAAAAAATTAAGCTTGTTACTCTCAACACTGGCACTTTGTGGCGCTGCCCAAGCCGCCGATCTCACCGTTTACACCTATGACTCATTCAATTCCGAATGGGGACCTGGCCCAAAGCTGGAAAAAGCCTTTGAAAAGCAATGTGATTGCGATCTTGAGTTTATCGCCGTGGATGATGGTGTAAGCATTCTAAATCGCTTGAAAATCGAAGGTGAGAAAAGTAAAGCCGATGTCATCTTGGGTATTGATGATGCTTTGCTGGAAGTGACACGCGACACGGGGCTGATTGCTGAACACGGCCAGTCTTTAGAAGGTTTAAACGAGGAACTGAAGTGGGAAGATAAACAATTTATCCCGTTTGACTTTGGTTATTTCTCCTTTGTCTATGACAGCAACAAAATTAAAAAGCCAGCGGCTTCACTGAAAGAGCTGGTCGAGTCTGATGCCAAAATTATCTACCAAGACCCTCGCACCAGTACGCCGGGGCAGGGCTTAATGCTGTGGATGAAACGGGTGTATGGCGATAAGGCAGCAGATGCATGGAAGCAGATGGCAGGCCATACCGTCACCGTGACCAAAGGCTGGTGGGAAGCATACAGCATGTTCTTGAAAGGCGAGTCTGACTACGTACTGAGTTACAGCACATCACCGGCTTACCATGTCATTGCAGAGAACAAAAATCAGTACAAAGCGGCTAAATTTAGTGAAGGCCATGTGGCACAAGTGGAAGTAGCGGCAGTGCTGAAAAGTAGTAAAAACAAGGCGCTGGCTAAAAAATTCCTTGGCTTTTTGATCTCGGAAGAAGCACAGAAAATATTGCCAGTTACCAACTGGATGCTGCCGGTTCGCGCCGATATTGAACTGCCCAAAGTCTTTGGTGAGCTGATCCAACCAGAACGGATTGGCTATACGCCGCAGGAGGTGGCGGATAATCGCAAGGAATGGATTAAAGAGTGGCGGACTTCTGCGGCTAAGTAAGCTAGAGGCTTGGGAAAAGGATCGTTTTACCCGTCAAACTGATGATAAAAACACTGTAACCCTATGTGGCTGAAACACTACGTAGGGTTTCTTTTTGAAAATTGGTATGACATTTCTGTTTTACATTTCCAAATAGTTAATACTTTTTGGAAAAAACAGTGGTTCATCATTAAATTCATCAACGCTTTAGCCTTGTCGGGGCATGATTCCGGCATGAAAAATAATATCAATAACATCGTACTGGCACTCAGCTTTTCACTGTGCTGCATCTCGCCTCAAGTCTTCGCCAAGGCTAATGCCTCCGCCACTGCCGCACCGGAATTGGTGCTGGCAAAGGTTTACAAAAAACGCTCGGATATTTCACGCTACTGGGTCAGCGAAAAGCTGGATGGGGTACGCGCTTACTGGAATGGCGAACAATTTATCTCCCGACAAGGTAATGTATTCACCGCACCGAAATGGTTTACCCAAGGCTTCCCAACACACCCGCTGGATGGTGAATTATGGCTAAAGCGAGGCGGCTTTGAGGAGCTGTTCAGCGTGGTTAGCAAAGACGCGCCGATTGATGAGGAGTGGCGCAAGGTCACTTATCAAGTTTTTGACTTACCAAACATCAAAGGTACGTTCACGCAGCGCATTCGCCATATGAAAGCCTTGGTCAGCAATACAGAAAATCCACACCTGAAAATGGTGGAGCAATACCGCGTTCCATCACATCAAGCCCTGATGGTGGCATTAGATGATGCTGTTCATGCTGGTGCGGAAGGCCTGATGCTACGCCATGAAAGTGCGCCTTATCGTGCGGGCCGTAGTGGTGATTTGCTCAAAGTAAAACGATTCGATGATGCCGAGGCGCGGGTGATTAAGCACCTGCCTGGTAAAGGAAAATATCAGGGCATGATGGGCGCATTGCTGCTAGAAACGGAGGACGGAATGCGCTTTCGAGTTGGCTCCGGGTTTAGTGATAAAGAGCGTGCCAATCCGCCGCAGATCGGGGCATTAGTGACTTACAAATATTATGGAATGACCAAAAAGGGCAAACCTCGGTTTGCGAGCTTTCTGCGGGTTCGGGAGTTGGATAAGGAGTAGTTGGTTATTCAGGATGCTCATTTCAGGCTTTATTAACCCCGTCGTTAGCATCTGCTATGATTAAGCAAACCAGCAAACATGGGGCATATTATGGAGTGGTCAGATGTTGTAGATAATCCGTCATTACAGGATTTGCCATTCAAAATTGAGTTGAACAAATTTGGTAAGCTGCTGATGAGTCCTGCCTCAAATAATCGTGGCATGTTGCAAGGGGCGCTGGCTGGTGCGCTTTGGAGTAAACACCCGCAGGGGCGCGTCATTACTGAGTGTTCAGTGCAAACCTCCGATGGCGTGAAAGTTGCTGATGTTGCGTGGGCTTCCGATGCGTTTATTGCCGAATTTGGCTATGAAACGCCGTATGTTCAAGCACCTGAACTCTGTATTGAAATTGTCTCGCCTTCAAACTCCAAGCTCGAAATTACCACCAAGGTTGATCTTTATCTGGCGAAGGGAGCCAAGGAAGTTTGGGTGGTTTACGACAATAGTGTGATGGATATTTTTACTTACAAAGGGCAGGTTGAAGGCAGCCCGATGTCGGAGGGGATTAGGGAGCAGATATTCCGCTAGTGTCTGATTGTTTTGCTTGTTCCTGAAAGTGGCTAATTGTCGTATTATTCACCCATCCACTAATCCAAGCTCAATTAACCCATGCTAAAGATTTTTATTAGTTACGGACGCGATGGCAGCTACGGCCAAAACCTCGTTACGAAAGCCCAAATATCAAAGGCATTACCCAACGCTTCCGCTTAACCCCGGCAGGAACTTTTGGCAAAACTATACCGGCAAATCCGTGGGGGCTTTATGAAATGCATGGTAGTGTATGGGATTGGTGTCAGGATAGCTGTCAGGAGGATTTAGGCAGTACAGCGCAAACCGATCCACTAGTGCAGCTAGGCGTGCGGCGTGTTCTGCGTGGTGGCTCGTGGTTCGACTATGGCGTATGCTGCCGTTCCGCTTTTCGTGGCGGACTCAGGGCTGATCGCAGTAAAGACTTCATAGGCTTCCGTTTTTCCTTAGTAATCGCACGCAGCGCCGCGTTGCAGACATAGATTTTTGCGCAAAAAATCAATTCCCCCTATCGCGCCATTCCCCATGTCACTATTTTCTCTATTGCGCCATAATAGTGCCACGAAACACACTTATAGTGACATGGTATGACAACGGTTAATGAGTTACTGCACAGTATCCAAAACACCACCGACTCCATTTCATTGGGAGAGTTGCTGGATATTTACCCCGACCTGAAACGCCGGACTGCCCAACGCTGGCTAAAACAACTCCTTGATGATGGGAAGATTGTGGTGGAAGGACAAGGCCCGGCGCGGGCATACCGGGAGGCTCAGCCTAAAGCGTTTTCTCAGAGTGTAGACCAGTACCCCGGTTATATCCCACTCTCTGCCGACAGCCTCGATATTCTTAATTACATAGATCAGCCATTGAAGGCGCGTAAGCCGGTGGGTTATGACATTGGTTTCCTGCATGACTATCAACCCAATGAGACATATTACCTGCCAGAGACACTGCGCCGTCAGTTATACAAAATGGGCGACACGCAGCAGACAAAACTGCCCGTGGGGACGTATGGACGAGCCATTCTGAATCGCTTATTGATCGATCTGTCGTGGGCTTCCAGCAATTTAGAGGGAAATACTTACTCCCGACTGGACACCCGCGAACTCATCGAATCTGGACAGGCAGCCAGTGGCAAAGCGGCGATAGAAACTCAAATGATCCTCAATCACAAAGCAGCGATTGAGCTATTGGTTGAGAATGCAGAGGAGGTTAGTTTTAACCGCTTCACCTTGCTCAATTTACACAGCCTGCTTGCGGAAAACCTGCTGCCCAATCCATCGGATGAAGGCCGGGTGCGCCAGCATACCGTGGAGATAGGTAAAAGCGTATTTCGCCCGTTGTCAATGCCTTCACAAATTGACGAAGCCCTGACCATACTGTTGGACAAGGTATCGCAAATCACCGACCCGTTTGAGCAGTCGTTTTTTGTGATGGTGCATATTCCTTATTTGCAGCCCTTCGCAGATATAAATAAACGCACTTCACGGATTGTTGCAAACCTACCGCTGATACGTGAGAATCTCTGCCCCCTGACATTTTTGGATGTTCCTGAGCAAGCGTATAGCCGCGCGATTCTTGGCGTGTATGAGCTGGGGCGATTTGAACTGCTGCGCGATTTATATGTATGGGCTTATGAGCGTTCCACGCAGGAATATCTGGCGATAAAACAGGGCTTGAGTGAGCCTGACCCGTTGCGCCTGAGTTACCGGAATGTGATTAAACAAGCCATTTATGACATCGTGACTCAGCCGGATCAAGAGCCGCTGGAACTGATTAAGTCGATGACGCTTGAGCAGGTTGAAGTGTCTGACCGCGGAAGTGTCGAAGCCCTTATTATTGAAGAACTTAGGCGTTTACATGAAGGCGTGTTAGCCCGTTACGGTTTGCGGCCTTCGGAGTTTGAGCGTTGGAAAGCAAGGGTTTTGTGACCTGCCGGGCGTTGGCTTGGCTGGATTAGCAAGGTTTTCCTTGTTATCTGGTAGTGTAAAATCGTCCATCGCGTGGACGATTTTACACCGTTAAGTGGACGGATTTACTATTTTTAATGGCCGCTAAACCACCGTAGACCAAAAGCCCCCACACACATTCAATAGCGCAACCCATTCCGAAAACCAGTCAATTGCCGTATTATTCACCCATCCACTAATCCAAGCTCAATTAACCCATGCCAAAGATTTTTATTAGTTACGGACGCGATGGCAACTATGGCCAAAACCTCGCTACAGAGGCCAAGCGGCAACTTTAACAGGCCGACTTTGAGGTGTTTCGTGATGTGATTGGCTTAACGCTCGGTGACGTGTGACATAACAGATTGGAACAGGCATGACAACAGACTCAAACGCAAACGACTACGAAGCCCAGCTTCAGCAAAAAGTAATCAGCCTCAGGCAGACTTTAAAAGCCAACACCCTGCCAGAGATTGAAATCTTCAAATCTGAGCCGGAGCATTACCGGATGCGCGCGGAGTTTCGTGTCTGGCATGATCAGGGGGCGCTTTACTATGTTATGTTCGACCAGCAAACCAAAGAGCGTTACCGCGTAGACCAGTTTCCGGTGGCCAGTGCCGCCATTAACCGCGTCATGCCGTTGCTGATTCAACAGCTTCAGGGCAATGACGTGCTGGCGAAAAAACTGTTTCAGGTCGATTTTCTCTCCACGCTCAGCGGTGAAATGCTGGTCAGCCTGCTCTATCACCGTCAGCTTGACGAACAATGGCAGGCGCAAGCCAAAGCCCTTAAGTCCTTCTTTGAACAACGAGGCATTCCGCTGGATTTAATCGGCCGCGCCCGTAAACAAAAAATTGTGTTAGATCGGGATTTTGTTATAGAAAAGTTGCACGTAGACCAACAAGTCTTTACCTACCAACAAGTTGAAAACAGCTTTACCCAGCCCAACGCAAAAATAGCCGAGCAAATGCTCAGTTGGGCGAGGTCCTGCACGGCGGACAGCCAAGGTGATTTGCTGGAACTTTACTGTGGTAATGGCAATTTTTCCATTGCATTGGCAGGTAATTTTAGGCGAGTTTTGGCGACAGAAATTGCTAAGACCTCCGTAGCGTCCGCGCAATATAACATTGCGGCTAATCAGGTGGACAATGTTGATATTATTCGCATGTCGGCGGAGGAATTCACCCAGGCACTGAACGGTGTGCGCACGTTTCGTCGCCTTGCCGGGATTAATCTGGATGACTACCAGTGCAATACCATTTTGGTCGATCCACCACGCGCTGGACTTGATGCCGAAACGCTCAAGCTCGTCCAGCAATATCCCTATATTCTCTATATTTCCTGCAATCCCGTCACGCTTGCGGCCAATTTGCAATCGATCAGCCAGACCCATCGGATTGAGCGCTGCGCGCTATTCGATCAGTTTCCATTTACGCAACATATTGAAACAGGTGTTTGGCTGGTGCGGCGCGACCTCTGAGGCAATGTGCTAAACGGCGTTAATCTGTTGCCATTGTTTGTTTAGCCGCTTGTCCGACACAGGCATGGCTGTGCCCAGTTCTTGTGCAAATAGTGACACCCGAAATTCCTCAATCATCCAGCGATATTGCCGGACGGCTTCATCCGTTGCCCGTTGTGGATTTTGCTGAATCAGTTTTTGATAGTGTTCCATGTGCTTACTGACTTGCAGGCGTAGTCCTCGGTCTTTTTGTATCGAGTGGGATAGCTTTTCCATGCGACGCTGAATGGCCTTTAGGTAGCGCGGGTATTGGCGCAAGGTATCAAGATCCAAATCATCCAGAAAGTTCGGAAACACCAGTGATTCCAGCTGTTGCTTGATGTCGGCTAAGGCTTCCAGTGCAGCAGGGTGAATACTGCCTTTTAGCCCTTTGCGGATGCCATGCACCAGTGGCAGACAGGTGGATAGCTGCGTACAAATCTGGTTTGCCGTTGGGATTAAGGCGGATTTATGCTGGCTCAGTTGTGCTTCAAACGCCGCCTGTGTGCGAATCTGACTACTGCAATCAAATGTTAGCCGAAAACTGTTATCCACAATGCTTTTTTTCAGTGCTTCACAACTGCCAGTGGAGGCATAATTCAGGCAGATTTTCTGAATATCGGGCAGGTTTTTCTGTAAATAGGTCGCTTCTTTTTTCAGCACCAGCATATACAAACGCCGTAGCCCTTGCTGTCGTTGCGCCTTAGCCTGATTATCAAAAAGCTGGATGGACACCGAGTCTTTATTATCCACCAGCGCCGGCCACGCCTTGATCTGCATTCCTGCTGTTTTAATCAGCGTGTCTTCGGGTAAATCGCCAAAATCCCATTGCGTAATATCATCGCGCTCAATAGTTTTGCTGGCGCGTTTTTGCAATTGTTCGCTGGTGGTACGCTCCACGCCACCTTTAAGCACCTCCAAGTCCCGACCGGATTTGATGATTTTTCCGGCTTCATCAACCACCGCAAAGCGCATACGGTTATGGTCAGAAAAGGTCACGGATTTCAGCGTTTCAGGGTCAATTTCAGTACCCGACATGCGGTGCAACTGGTGAGCCACAGCGGCAACCAAACTGGTATCATCATTTGCTGTGATTGCCTCGCAGCAGGCTTGGGCGTAATCCGGCACCGGGACAAACTGCTTGCGGATTTGCTTGGGTAATGAGCGGATGAGTTCGACGACTTTTTCCTGCAACATACCCGGTACTAAGTAATCAAACCGATAGGAATTGAGCTGGTGTACTGCGGCGGCCGGAATGCGCAGAGTCACGCCATCGCGCTCATGGCCCGGTTCAAAGTGATAAGTCAGCGGCAGGCGCATGCCGTGAACTTCCAGACTATCAGGATATTGCTTGGCCTGAACGTGCGAATCGTCACGCTGCATCAGGTCTTCGCGGGTCATCACCAAAGCGTCAGGGTTTTCAGCCGTTAGCTTTTTTTGCCATTTTTCAAAGGCTTTGCCATTGTAAATATGCTGTGGAATACGCTGGTCATAGAATTCATAAAGGATGTCTTCATCCACCAAAATATCGCGTCGGCGTGATTTGGCTTCCAGTTTTTCGACAGCTTTAATCAGCTCACGGTTTTTAATCAGAAACGTGGCTTTGCTGTTGTATTCGCCGTAAACCAAGGCGTGGCGGATAAAAATCTGTCGGGATACCACGGGGTCAATGGGGCCAAAGTTAACGCGCCGTTTTGCCACAAGTGTGATGCCATAAATCGTAGTGCGCTCATCAGCTCCCACTTGTGCAGGGCGTTTTTCCCAGCGTGGTTCGCTGTAGGTGCGACGAATCAGGTGTTGCCCTTGTTGCTCAATCCAGTCCGGCTGAATCGCGGCAATGGTGCGCGCAAACAGGCGCGATGTTTCGACCTGTTCGGCAGCCATAATCCACTTGGGCGATTTTTTGCGCAGCCCCGATGCCGGAAAAATATAGAGCTTGCGGCCATTTGCCCCTAAGTATTCTTGTCGGTCTTCCTGCAAAGCCACATGGCTGAGTAAGCCACTTAATAAACTTTGATGGATGGCTTCAGGTGTGGCTTCATTACCCGCGATCTTTATATTCTGCTCGCGCAGGCTTTCTTTAAGTTGGCGATAAATGTCTTCCCATTCCCGCAGGCGCAGGTAGGATAAAAATTCTTTTTTGCACAGTTGGCGGAATTTATTTTGGCTCAGCTCTTTGCGTTTTTCCTGAAAGTAATTCCACAGATTTAGATAGGCGATAAAGTCAGAGCGTTCGTCTTTAAAACGGCTGTGTTTTTCATCGGCGGCTTGTTGTTTGTCCATCGGCCGTTCGCGGGGGTCTTGCGTAGCCAGTGCGCTGACAATAATCAGCACTTCCTGTAATGCGCCAAAGTGCTGAGCGGCCAGTAACATGCGCCCCAAGCGCGGATCAGTCGGAAGGTGTGCAAGCTGGCGGCCTGTGTGAGTAATGTGGTTATCCTGAGTGACTGCACCCAGTTCAAACAACAGTCGGAAGCCATCTTTGATCATGCGCTGGTCTGGCGTTTCAACAAAGGGGAAGTTGGACACATCACCCAAGCGTAAAATTGCCATTTGCAAAATAACGGAAGCAAGATTGGTGCGCAGGATTTCAGGGTCAGTAAATTCACTGCGGCTGTTAAAATCTTCTTCGCTATACAGACGAATGGCAATGCCATCACTGGTACGTCCACAGCGTCCTGAGCGCTGGTTGGCGGAAGCTTGGGAAATGGCTTCAATGGGCAAGCGTTGTACGCGCGCTCGCCAAGAGTAGCGAGAAATACGTGCTACACCGGTATCAATGACAAAACGGATACGGGGAACAGTCAGCGAGGTTTCCGCCACATTGGTCGCTAATACGATACGGCGCAGCTTGCCGGGGTTGAAAATTTTGTTTTGTTCGTTGGCGGAGAGTCTGGCAAACAGCGGTAAAATTTCCAAACCGGCGGGATAATGTTTGCGCAATGCTTCTGCTGTTTCCCGAATTTCCCGCTCACCAGAAAGAAAGACCAGAATATCGCCGGAGGATTCACTCATTAGCTCGTCGCTTGCGTCGAGAATCCCCTGAATTTGGTTACGGTCAATTTCGTCTTCGTCTTCACTAACCAACGGACGATAGCGGATTTCAACGGGATAGGTGCGACCAGAGACTTCAATAATGGGCGCACTATCAAAGTGCTTGGAGAAGCGTTCAGGGTCAATGGTGGCGGAGGTGACGATGAGCTTGAGGTCTTTGCGTCGTGGTAGCAGCCACTTGAAATAGCCCAGCAAAAAGTCGATGTTGAGGCTGCGTTCGTGGGCTTCATCAATGATGATGGTGTCGTACTGATTCAGAAAACGGTCGCTGCGAATTTCGGCCAGCAAGATGCCGTCTGTCAGCAGGCGGATATAGTTGTCTTCACTGCCTTGCTCGTTAAAGCGTACCTTGTAGCCAACTAAGTCACCCAGCTCCGAGTTGAGTTCTTCGGCGATGCGGTTTGCGACACTACGTGCGGCAATCCGGCGGGGCTGGGTATGAGCGATAATACCATCGACTCCACGGCCAAGTTCCAGACACATTTTGGGAATCTGGGTGGTTTTTCCTGAGCCTGTTTCACCGCATAAAATGGTGACCTGGTTTTCTTGAATGCACTTTAGAATATCAGCACGTCGTTCGCTGACGGGTAGTTCTTTCGGGTAGTCGGGGGAGGGGAGTTTGTTTAGGCGTTCCTCACGACGCAAACAGGATGCGGTAATGGCATCCTGTAAGTGTTTAATCGCAGCCTCTGTCGGCTTCTTGTGTAAGCGTTGCAAGCGTCTGGCGAGTTTGAACCGCTGTGCAGCCTGACAGTTATTGAGCTGTTGCTTAAGTTCGTGAATCTTCTTTTTTGGCATATTTTTGTAGTACGAAGGCGAGACGTTGTTCGCCACATTTCTGTTCTGCAACGCGGTTACAGCCTTGCTGTTTGGCAAGGAATAACGCGTTATCGGCGGCATTTATTAGCATGGCAGGGAACATGATCTCTCCTTTCTCGGGAGTGTCCTTTTCTTCTTCCATTTCAGGTGTACAGCAGGCCACGCCGACGCTAACAGTCACCACGCCATGCTTGGAGGCAGGGTGGGGGATTTGGAGTTGTTCCACTGTAGTCCGCAGTCTTTCACCTAATACAATGGCATTGTCCAGTGTGGTATTGGGGAGTAATACGGCAAATTCTTCATCACTGTAACGCGCTGCAATATCAGCCGGACGGCGTGTCACGACTTCCATAGAGGATGCGATTGCTTTCAGGCAGTTGTCACCGGCACGTTGCCCTTGCGATTCGTTGTACTGGGCGAAGTGATCAACATCGACCAGTAGCATTGAGATGGGCAACTCATCGCGGATGGTACGTCGCCATTCATTCTTGAAGGTTTGGTCAAAGGCGCGACGATTGGCAAGCTGTGTCAGCGCATCGGTATTGGCCTGTTCCTTCAGCAGGGATTGGGCGTCACGCAGTTCCATCAACATGCGATGAACAAACTCAGAGACAGCAAACAAAGTACCCGCGAGAATCAGTATTGAAACAGGAAGCAGGTAGGCATCGTCGAGGTAATCTGGCTTGATCAACAGTGATACCAGGATCGGTGCCAGGATTGCAAAGAGCTGTACACTATAAGCGAACAGCGAGATGATCAGAATAGGTATTGACATCAGCAGCACACCAAACAAGGTGGCGCTCATCAGCACCCGCAGAGGGAAGTGGTCGGGCAGCAGAATAAAGCCCGCTACTCCCCAGATGGTGTTGATGATGGTTGTCAGCAGAATATGTTTATTGGCCCAGAGCAAAAGGCTGTTAGGGTCGTGGTAATGGTTAGGGTTGAACTGCCGTGTGAGGTTCAGGCGATAAAAGCACGCAGCGGTCAATAAGGCGAGCCAGATAACGACGTAATAAACCATCGCCTGTCCACTGTCGGCCGCTTGATCATAGCGGATTAGAAAGAATGACAGGACAGCCGCCAATAACAGATTGCCCCAAAAACCTAGGGTCGTTGCACGATACAGGGTTGTCACCTGCTCTTGTTTGATTTCCGTCATTACCCCTGACTGGACGGTATTACCACTCACTGATGAACCTCTGCGATCTTTTAATAAGCGCGACCACCCCACCTTAAAACGGTTGTTTTATTTACGGTCGCGCTTTTGGATGAAGTTACTTAGTGGTCGTTAAGCCCTTATATTGATCACCAAGCATAATTCACCTGATCATAACACACTATTTGGCCTTTCTAACAATCGGGTCGTACCCCAGTTTTTTCACTTGCTTCTTCCAGTCAGGCAGCTTCATGGTTTCGATTGGGCCTGCTAATACGCGATACCAGACCTTGCCTTTGCTGGAGTGCTTTTCAATACGAGCCGTTACGCCACGCTTATTTAATTTACGTTGTGACTGTTTTGCCTGCGTTCTCGATTTAAATGAGGCCACCTGAAGGAACAGATCACCTGATCTCACGGGGCGCTTCTTGATTTTTGCACCGGCAGTACCAGCCACAGCCTTTTGGCGGGGTGTTACTGGAATACTGAGCGTTGGCAAAACGGCCTGGTAGTCAAAGACCGCACGCTTGGGTGGTTTCGGTTCTTCCAAAGCACTGAGGAGCGGATCAACATACGCATTGGTCGGGTTGGTGACAATGGCATCTGACACCTGTGAATCCCTCGGTACGACTCCTCCCTCGCTGGTCGCTGCATTGGCATCGGCAAAAATCGACGAGGGGTGATTGGCGTAAAAGTACATGCCCAATCCGGCCAGCAAGCCCATAAATACACCTGCAAGCATCCATGGCATGCCCGTTTTATAGCCCGAATCCGTTGGTTTAGCTGTTTTGAAATCTTTGTGCATGAGAGTATTTCTTCTATATTCAATATGTCTATCGCCTTTTCGCATACTGCCACCACTTAGGCAGGCTGGCAAGCGGTTTTTACTATTAAATAGTCCCAATAAACATTAACTTACATAAAGTTTGTAGGATCGACATCAAGTATATAGCGCAGGTCTCGCGGCCGTTTTCTTTGCTTGAGTACGCTAATTAGTTGATCCAACAACCAATGTAGTGATGAGCGGCGATTAGCACTAATCAATAGCTGATAGCGATAACGGTCTGCTCGTTTTTCCATAGGGGACGGCATTGGCCCAAGCAAGGCCACATCGCCCGCTTTTACAATGGGCAACGTCTGTAGATCATTTCTCAAGCAGTCCAGAAAGTGTAGCCCCATCTCGAAGTGCGGTGCATTTGCCCGGATTAATGCCTGAAATCCAAAAGGCGGATACTGCCAAGCCTGTCTTTCTGCCAGCAGCTGCTGTGCAACCGGGCGATATCCCTGCGTCAGTAGCTGGTTCAACATTGGGTGTTGTGGCTGGCTGGTTTGCAGCATGACGTGACCCGGCCTATCCCCCCTGCCAGCACGACCGCTGACTTGGACAATTTGTTGAGCCAAATGTTCCTGTGCCCGATAGTCTGCACTGAATAACGCCTGATCAATGTCCAAGATCCCAACTAATGTCAGGTTGGGAAAATCGTGCCCCTTGGTTAGCATTTGTGTGCCAATCAAGATAACGGGTTCACCGGAGCGGACTCTTTCCAGTTTGCGGTTCAGTTCACCTTTGCGGCTGGTGGTATCACGGTCAACGCGTATGACGGGCGTTTCAGGAAAGTGAGAGCGTAATAATTGCTCAACTCGCTCCGTACCGTGGCCCTGTGTGGTCAGTTGAGGATTGTTACAGGCCGGGCATTTGATGTCGATGTTTTGTTGATGCCCACAGTGGTGGCAAATGGCTTTGTGTCGAGCCGAGTGGAAGGTCATGGCAGCATCACAGGCAGAGCATGTGGCGCACCAGCCACACTGGGTACACAACAAAATGGGCGCATAGCCACGCCGGTTCAGAAATAACATGACTTGATTGGCTGCGCGAATATGTGTGCCAACGGCGCTCAATAGTGTTGATGACACACCCGCTTCAATTTTTTGTCCCCGAAGGTCAATCAGTGATGTTTTGGGCGGCTTACGTGTGCCGGGGCGCTTTTTAAGCTGTAGGTAATGATAGCGACCACGCTCAGCGTTTAACAGGCTTTCCAACGCTGGTGTGGCACTGCCCAGCAGGATGGGGATATTCAGTTGATTGGCTCTTTTGACGGCCAAATCCCGCGCATGATAGCGGAAGCCTTCTTGCTGCTTCAAAGAGCTATCGTGCTCCTCGTCAATGATAATAATGCCGAGTCGCTTGAAGGCACAAAAGATAGAGGAGCGTGTGCCCACGACAATATCGGCATCTCCCTCGTAAGCACTTTGCCAGTTTTGTGCGCGTTGTGAGTCACTTAGACCAGAGTGCAACGCGGCAACGGTTTTATTGGGAAAAAAATCACAAAACCGCTGGAATAGCTGAGGTGTTAAGCCAATTTCCGGCACCATTAGCAAGGCTTGTTGGCCTTGTTCCAGTACAGGCTTGATTACCCGTAGGTAGATTTCAGTTTTTCCGCTACCTGTGATGCCTTGGAGTAGAACAGGTTTTTGGGTGTTATCCTGCTGCCACTGGAGTAACTGTGTCAGACTCTGATTCTGTTCATCGCTCAGCGCAATAAACTGCTGGTTAGGGTGGTCAGTAGTGCCGCCAGTTTTGACTTTGCTAATGATCTTTCGCCGCTCAACAAACCCTTTTTCTTGGAGTTGTTGCATCGGCTTTCGCCACTTTCCAAGATGGAGGCTGGTGAGCTGTGCTTCTGTCAGGCTGTTTGCCTGGAGTTGTAAAAAAAGAGTACGTTGTAAAGGGGCTCGTTTCAGGTTATTTAGGGCAGATTCACTATCACTACAGTTGAGGTGCCATTCAAAGTTCTCTGAGAGCTCATGTCCTTCGCGGAGCCGTTTCGGGAGTGCTGAGAAAAATACTTCGCCGATTGGGTGATGGTAATAAATGCTGGCCCAGTCAAGCAATGCCAATAGTGACTCGTCCAGCAAGGGTTCGTCATCCAGCACGGAGTCGATTGGCTTGAGTCGGCTGAATTCTGATTCAATATCTGACTGGCTAACAATGCCAACGACTGTGTTATGTCGGCCCAAAGGTACGCGCACCCGACAGCCCGCCACAGGCAGTGGTCGGGGGCAGCTGTAATCAAAGGCTTGGTAGAGCGGTCGTGGTATGACCACACGCACAGTTCCGAGTGTGTTAGGCATACCACAGTTTACCGTTTAGCGTCTGGTTTGTCGGGTTCCTGTTGCTGTAATCTCAACCCGACGGTTCAGGGCGCGACCAGCCTTGGTCTTGTTATCCGCAATGGGTGAATTTTCGCCGTGTCCAACCGTTTCCATAGATGAGCGCACCAAACCTTGCGTTGCCAGATAATCGGCCACCGCATTGGCGCGCTTCAAAGAAAGCACCTGATTGAAGTCCGCCGCACCGACACTGTCTGTATAGCCTTCAATGAGCAGGCGGGTCACTTTGGTGTTTGGTGAGTTCAAAGTGCGGGCTAAGGTAGCCAGTTTTCGCTTACCGGCCCGATTGAGCGTTGAGCTAGCCGTCCTGAAGTTTGTGCCACCGTTTAGCGTTAGGCGGCGGGTGGTTTGCTTGTGTTTAACCGCTGGCTTGGCTTGTGGCGTAGCAGTTATTTTGGATGCTGCTGGCGTTGGTATCGGCGCAACGTGGGGTCGCGTAACCGCTGGCTGAGGTACGGGCTTGACCGCTGGTTGCGTGGCTTTTTTTGGCAGTTTTGGCTCAGAAGTAACCACACCTAGCGTAGGGGCCGGCTTGATTGCGGGAGTAGTTGGTTTATTTGCCGAGATCACGGTTTTACGCATCACTGCGGGCGTGGGTTCTTCTTCCAACAAGCGCAAGGGATCGCGCTTTTGTTGCACGACTTTATTCGCCGGTTGACAGCCAGGCATCGTCTTGTCATTGCGACAATCTTTGTGTCGCTGCTGCCCAACTAACTGACTGCCCGAAGTTGAAGCAGACTGCTGGGTACTACATCCCGCTGCAAAAGTTGCGACGCTCAACGTCAATAGTATATTTGGAAACTGTTTTGTTATTATGTTGTTCATATTTTGCCTCCCCACTGGCAATGATTTATTTTTTTACATAGTTGATAGTAGTCGGATTATTGCAGGATAACCACTGGCCGTTCAAATAAAAATTCAAACACTTTTCTGGCATGCTGTTGCAACTCTGACGTGCTCATGCTGGAGAGTGCCTTATAGATTTCCACTTTTTCGTCAACTGACAAGGTGTGGTTTGGGGTGATGTCGCGCAACAAATACGAGTCCCTGAGTGCAGAGAAGATCATCGAGGAGGCGTAGTATTCCGGTTGATCCTGGGTCATGGAGTTGAGTGAGAACAGTAATAGCTTGGTCAGCCATACTTTTTGTCCCACATCGGTGTACACCAATTGAGTCAGATAAGCACCCAACTCCTCAAGGCTGCTTTCTATACCGTTTTCAGATAACTGCGCGAAGTTTTTGCCAACCCAGTCTGGTACTGGCCAATTGTCTTTTACAATCTGATGATATGCCTCGTGGTATTCGATACTGGGCAACAGGCTCATCATCATTTCATCCAGTTCCTGACGGGCAGCTTGCTGGGCGGGTTGTTGCTCAGGCTTTTGAATCGAATCTATCATGCCACTAATAGCATCTAGTCCACCCATGATGCCACCATTATCCAGAGTTGGCGGTGTGGAGCGTTGCAAAGTTTGTTGCATGCGTGAGCTGGAGAGGTGTTGTTGGTCATGCAGCATTTCTTTGGCCGCTGCGCGTAATAATGTTTGCGATTCCTTGGTTGGGAAAAGTGCCGCGATATCGGTTTGGTAGTTCTTCGTGATACTTTCCTCGATATCGTAATAGCCTTGTAGCCAGTATGGGATAATGTAATTACGCCCCTGAAAGGTGAGGGCAGGTAGAATGGATTGCTCGGCGAAGCGTTGAATCTGATCCAGCAAAATAAGGGAGCCAATGCCCTGACTCTTAAAGGTTAGTCCCAGCGCACTGTCAGCTGCTGGAATGCGATCTGCGCGGGTGACATGATAGAGCGGTAATTCTTTGTGAGCCGCGTCAGCATAATTCAGTGCTCGTCGGCTGTCTACGTGGTAGGTAGTGATGATTCCGGTACGACAAAGCGGTTGCTCCTGCACATCTTCCTGCCCACGCATTAAGCGATCAAGCAAGTTGATGATTGCATTTTTTTGTTTGTCCATCTCTGGTGCAAAGCTACTGCACTCACTAAAAAATAACTTGGGTGAGAGATAATAGGGGATGCCCTCAGCGTCTAGTGTGCGGTTGAGATTTTTAAACTGGATCATGATCTCGGCATTGCTCAGGGAGTCATTTTGCATACTGCTTAACGCGCGGTCGAGCATGACGTGGACGGCGCCCTTGTCGGGAACCAATGAGAGGATATTGTGCTTTTCGGCCTCAGCCTGTTTTAGGTATTTATCCAGATACTCGTCATTGGCATATTGCCGCGCTACTTGTGCACGGTGCAACAGCTCACTGTAGTATGGCATTCGGTCTGCCAGAGCTAGGGAGATTTTTTTATCCATGTACCAGTTGTGCATGTAAAAGCAGCCAAAAATTAATCCGGCAACCAATAACGGATAAAAGACAATCACGGTCACTGGTGTAAACCACAACTCTGGGTGTTTCAGGCGACCAAACCATGACTTTTGTTGTAGACGCGCCTCAAGTGCAGCCAGGTAGTCACGCCTATACACCGGATAAATGCCTTGTTCCGTAAAGGCATTGAGAATAGCTTTTTTGTGCTTTAGGTAGCGCATCGCTAGTAGATAGCGTACGGGCGCTATCCATTGCACATAGAAGATTGGGCGCTCAAATGCATCGGCCCGCATCGGATCTAGGTTGTCATTATCAGAATGCTGCTGAACCAGTTTGAGTAAGAGACTATCAAGCATGAGTATTGCCTCCTAACGCCGCCTTAGCCATTGCAAAACACGTTGCACACTGTTGATACGGGTTTCGATGGATTGTGCTACATAGCAGTCCGTTGCAACCACTAGCTGCTCAGCATATTTACGGGCCATCGGATCGCTGATGGAATCTTTTAGTCCTCGCTGGAAGCCAGACCAGTCCCAGCTACAGATGTATTCTGGCAGATGTTTGAAGCGGGCGGCAACATTCTCCAGCGCGACAATGGCCTGTTTATTCTTGCCGTTTTGCAGGTAATAAATGCCAGCCAGGGTATCTTTGATTTGTTTGTATCCGTCGGTCAGTAAGCCACTGGTATTGATAGCATCGTGTAGCTGGTTAAAGGTTTGTAGGTCAATATTAGCGGTGACATAGGTCTCCATTAAATCCAGATCCACTTCCGCAGCAACGATTTTTAGGCTAGGTGATTTACCACTGGCGGCTTGTAGAACGCTTCTGGCTGTTTTCAATTCATCCACAGCCGTGTCTAGGTCGTTAAAGTATAACCATGCCAGTGCGCCGGACTCACGATGTCTGGCGGCGATTTGCCAAGGTTCAAATTCATGCGTGGTGAGATGGCTGACGGTTTCACGAAAGCAGGTGTACATGCGTTTGGCATCGGTTAACCGGCCTTGCTGATAATAGCTGGCGGTTAAGTGCCAGTAGCTAGTATTCATGGTGGCGGCATCGCCTGAACATTGCAATTTTCGTGCTTGTTCGATTACTTTCTCTGTTTTTTTCTGGCGCGCGTAACAACTCAGTGCCAACTGCTCCAGGTCAGATTTAATTTGGGCCTCGCTACGTCGCCACCGGATTTTTTCACCGACGAGCTCAATTGCACCAACCAGTTTGTCACAGTCGTGTTCATTGTCTAGCACACTGCGGTAGGAGTGAACCAGCATGGCAAGATCTCGGCGGGCTTTGCCCGGCGCACTGGGTCGCTTAACAGTGGCGCAGTTTGGGGTGGGGTCAATGGAGCAGACAAACTTCGCAGGGCCATCGCCTTCACCATCCTGCCCCTTACCTTCGGGCGCGTCACCTTTCTGACTGCGGATACGCGCCTGTACCCCCGGACGCATTAAGGTTTGCAATGTCTCCTGTGGGGTCATGGGTGCGCCGGCAGAGCGGCCAAAGTCAAAGCTTAGCTCGGGGTTGGCAGCGACGATATTGTTCAGCACTGCCTTCATTTGTTGGGAAGCCAGCCACTCCACAAACTGATAACTTTTGGGGTCGGTTTCCGTATGTTTCTCGGCAAACTCATCCTCAACACAGCGGAATGCAGCAAAGGCAATGCCTAGTACCAATAATGGAATAATCAAGAATAAAAAAGCACGGCGGCGCAGTGTCCTGCGCACTTGGTCGGCACGATTTGCCGCTGATTCGCCGCGCGCACGGCTGCGGATTTCACTGTTACGAACGACTTGTTGGTAATGTCGTTGCGCTTCTTCCGGCTTATTGGCTTTACGCAAAGCCTCAGCCTGTTGGAATAGCTCTTTTGGCTCAACCCCTTTCTTGTCAGTCATGCGAGTGCACCTCTGACCGAAAGTTGGGAAAGTAGTGAAGTTTTAAGACCTTATAATAGTTATCGCCGTGATACATAGGGACATCCGGTGTGTTATGCGGCTAACTATACCAGACTTTGCCCCCGTGACAGCTAGTCCTTTATACCGGATTACTATTAATTAACGACGGCACCGACGATAGCCCCGCCAACGGCCCCTCCGATTGCGCCACCAAGTGGGCCAGCGGCTGCGGTTCCTGCGACAGTTCCTGCTGTGGTTGCAGCAGCTGTGGCAGCCGCACCAACAACTTTAAACGGCACTTTTGCAACGCCGATAGCGGCATCAGCGACTTGTTGTCCGCTACAACCTGTCATAAAAGCAAGACATAAAGCTGCGGTGAGTGTAGTTAGTTTATTCATCGTGTTATCCCCCAATGGTGTTACATTTCTAATGCTGGTAGCTCGTTTTCTGAGGCGGCTGAGTTGTTTTTGCCGCCTGTGCCAGAGCTTTGTTCAAAGTTCAGTCGCCACTCAAGATTATTTTTAGAGGTGGCATGTTCAAGTGCAGCTTTTTTGGAAATTCTGCCACTAACGCACAAATTCACGAGCGATTGATCGAATGTATGCATACCATCGGTGGAGCCTTTTTCAATGACCTGCTGTAGCTCGTGAGTATTCCCTTTACGGATAATTTCACTAACAAATGGAGTATTAATCAACACCTCACTGGCTAGTACCCGCCTGCCATAGCTGTCAGGAATCAGGCGTTGGGCAACAATGCCCCGTAAATTTATGGACAGATCCATTAGAACGCGCTGTTTTTGTTCCGCAGGGAATAGATACAGCAGTCGGTCAAGTGCCTGAATGGTGTTGGTTGCATGTAAGGTAGTGATGACTAAATGGCCGGTATCTGCAAAGCCCATAGCAGAGTTGACCGTTTCGGTGTCACGTACCTCACCCACCATGACCACGTCGGGGGCTTCACGCATGGCTTCACGCATGGCATTTTGGTAGGAAAGCGTGTCAAAGCCCACTTCGCGCTGGCCAATGATGGATTTATCGTGACGGAAGACAAACTCAATCGGATCTTCAATGGTGAGAATGTGTCCAGCGTGGCGCTCGTTACGGTATTGAATTAGTGAAGCCATTGAGGTCGATTTTCCGGCGCCGGTCGATCCCACAAACAACAGCAGGCCGTCTTTTTGCATGACCAGTTCTTTCAAAACAGCCGGCAAGCCGAGTGTATCGGGGTCCATAATTTCGGAACGAACATGACGAATAACGACAGAGACTTCTCCACGCTGGTGGTAAGCGTTCATGCGAAAACGCCCGATCCCCCGGAGCGCAAAGCCCTTGTTGATCTCTTTGGTTTGTTTGAAGCTTTCCCACTCAATATCACTTAACATGCTTTTGGTGAGCGCAGAAATAAGGCCCGGTTTCATAGGCTCTTTGGTGAGGTGTTTAAATCCTCCCATGACCTTAATAGAGGCTTTGGCACCAGTGGTCAAATAGAGGTCTGAAGCCTCGTGTTTTACCATAGCATTGAGAAAGGCGGTTATCTGTGGATGGTTTCCGGTCATTTCGCTGCCTCGTCATAGAGCTCTTCAATGGACAAGTTATCAGTTCCTTTAAAGAAGTCGCCACTCTTGGCTTTACGACTATGCAGTTTGAGTTTCAAACGCAGGTCATTCACCGAATCCGCATGCCGCATGCCTTCCTGTACGGTGATCATGCCTGCATCAATCAGGTGGAAAAGTGCCTGATCAAAAGTACACATACCCAACTGGTTAGACTTGGCCATTAGCTCTTTCATACCCGCAACATCTGCCCGAAGAATCAGGTCAGCCATCATCGGCGTGTTGATTAAAACTTCAACGGCAGGGAAGCGCCCTTTGCCATCTTTTGTACGTGTCAAACGCTGTGAAACAATTGCCTTCAAATTCAATGATAAGTCCATGAGCAATTGCTCCCGCCGTTCTTCGGGGAAGAAGTTGATAATGCGGTCAATGGCCTGGTTGGTGCTGTTCGCGTGGAGTGTTGTCATACATAAGTGACCGGTTTCGGCGTAAGCAATGGCGTATTCCATTGACTCGCGGTCACGAATCTCACCCAGCAGGATTACGTCGGGAGCCTGACGTAGGGTGTTTTTCATCGCAATTTCGTAGTTTTCAGTATCTAGACCAACTTCCCGTTGCGTAATCAGGCAACTTTTATGGTTATGGGTAAATTCAATGGGATCTTCTATGGTGATGATGTGACCGCGCGTTGTCTCATTTCTCAAATCCACCATAGAGGCTAAAGTGGTTGATTTACCAGAACCTGTTGCCCCAACCATAATGACCAAACCGCGTGCGGCGGCGGTGATGTCTTTCAATATCGGTGGCATGTTGAGATTTTTCAGGTCAGGTATTTTGCTGGGAATGTGCCGCAACACCATGCCTGAACAGCCACGTTGAGTGAAGGCGTTGACACGAAAGCGATCGGACCCTGGGAGGCTGACTGAAAAGTTACCCTCCATGTGCTCTTCAAAATTGCGCATCTGCTTATCATTCATAATCGAACGCACTAACATGCGAGCTTGGTCTTCAGATAACGGCCGATCCGACAATGGCTTCATGGCACCATTAATCTTCGCACTGGGTGGTGCTCCTGCCGTTACAAACAGGTCCGAACCTTTTTGCTTAAGCAGGTTGCGCATCAGGTTATGCACATACGTCATTGCACTTTCTTTATCCATACCAATCCCCAACAGTGTTCTTGTTTTTTATGATTTGGCGAGAGCTGCGGCATTGTCCGCCTTAGACATAGCAGCTTCCCGTGAGATATGGCCCAGAGCCATCAACTTTTCCAGTGATTGATCAAGTGTCTGCATGCCCTCACCAGAGCTGGTTTGCAGGGTTGATTTCATCTGTGCGATTTTATTCTCACGAATCATGGAGCGAATGGCACGCGTCCCAATTAGAATTTCATGTGCTGCGACACGTCCACCACCATTTTTCTTCAACAGCGTTTGCGAAATAATTGCCTGCAATGACTCGGAAATCATTGAGCGAACCATGTCTTTTTCCGCGGCGGGGAACACGTCCACGATACGGTCAATGGTTTTAGGTGCGCTGGTGGTGTGCAGGGTGCCGAAGACCAGGTGCCCCGTTTCTGCCGCAGTTAGTGCCAGCCGGATGGTTTCCAGGTCGCGCATTTCACCCACCAAAATGGTGTCGGGATCTTCACGCAAAGCGGAACGTAGCGCCGCCTCAAAGCTTTGGGTATCGCGGTGGACTTCTCGCTGGTTGACCAGACATTTTTTGCTCTCGTGGACAAATTCAATCGGGTCTTCCAGTGTAAGAATATGGCCGTAGTCGGTTTTATTTTTGTAGTCAATCATCGCTGCCAGTGTGGTGGATTTACCCGAACCGGTCGGGCCGGTTACCAGTACCAGACCGCGAGGGTTGTCGGTAATTTTCCTGAAAATTGATGGCGCATTCAGGTCCTCCAGGCTAAGTATTTTGCTGGGAATAGTACGAAATACCGCTGCTGCACCTCGATTCTGATTGAAGGCATTAACACGAAAACGCGCAACGCCCGGAATTTCAAAGGAGAAGTCGGTCTCCCAGTTTTCCTCAAAATCCTTGCGTTGTTTATCATTCATGATGTCATACACCATGCTGTGCACTTCCTTGTGTTCCATCTGGGGCAGATTGACCCGACGCATGTCGCCATCCACACGAATGATGGGGGGCTGCCCGGCCGAAATATGCAGGTCGGATGCGTTATTCTTTACCGAAAACGCCAGCAGTTGTGTAATATCCATGATGAGATTTTTATTATTATTGAATGACAAAACTGACGGTATCACAGATGTCTAAAATTCAGCATAACCTTCAGACAATTGGCGCGGAGATTGCCAGTGACTGTGCGCGCTTTGGGCGCGATGCAGGCAGTGTTCAGCTACTTGCTGTGAGTAAGCGGCATCCGGTTTCTGCAATCCGCGAAGCCTACGATGGCGGGCAGCAAGCCTTCGGTGAAAACTATGTTCAGGAAATGCTGGAAAAGTCACATGAACTGGCAGATTTGGCCATTGAGTGGCATTTCATTGGCCCCTTGCAGTCCAATAAAACAAAGGATGTAGCATATGTGGCAAGCTGGGTTCACACGATCGACCGTCTGAAAATAGCTCGACGTTTAAGCGAACAACGTCCTGATTCACTACCGCCATTAAACGTGTGTTTACAGGTGAATGTGGATAACGAAGCGAGCAAGTCTGGCGTGACGTTGGACGAAGTGAGCGCGCTGGCAGAGTCCGTATCCAGCTTCCCGAATCTCAAGTTACGTGGCTTAATGGCAATCCCCGAAGCGACTCGTGATGTGGCTTTGCAGCGGAAAAATTTTCGTTTGCTTGCAGAAGCGCAGGCTTTATTAAATCAATCTGGTTATGAACTGGATACCTTGTCGATGGGCATGAGTGGCGACATGGACTCAGCGATTGCCGAAGGTGCGACCATTGTAAGAATTGGTACTGCAATTTTTGGACAACGTCCGGTGTGACCGCAAAGTAAATATGAATAGGTTAGGAATGGCATGACAACAGAGAATAATACACAAATTACATTTATTGGTGCGGGTAATATGGCGCGTAGCCTGATTGCCGGATTAATTGGGGATAATGCTGCGGTACAGATCACGGTGGCAGACCCCAGTGAGGAGCAACTGGATGTGGTGCGAGGCCGGTGGCCACAGTGTTTAACGACAACGGATAATGTTCAGGCGGTGAATCAGGCAGACCTGGTGGTGTTGGCGGTCAAACCACAGCTTATGCAAACGGTGTGTGAGTCATTAGCCGATGCGATTCAGGAAGCTAAACCGTTGATTATGTCCGTTGCCGCAGGTGTGAGTGAGTCGAGCCTCAGTCGTTGGTTGGGAGGCTTATTGCCGGTGGTGCGCTGCATGCCAAATACGCCTGCACTGGTTCAGTCCGGTATGAGTGGCTTGTATGCGAATAGTCGGGTAAGTGATGAGCAACGCAGCCTTGCCGAAAGTGTTATGCGTGCTGTGGGTATGGTGCTGTGGTTTGATGACGAAGAAAAACTACACGCTGTCACTGCTGTATCCGGCTCTGGCCCGGCGTACTTTTTCCTGGTTATGGAGGCGATGCAGCGTACTGCTGAGAACTTTGGATTAACTCAGGAGGATGCCCGCCTGCTGGTTATGCAAACTGCATTCGGGGCGGCAAAACTTGCCCTGGAAAGTACCGATTCCGCTGCTGAGCTACGTCAGAAAGTGACTTCCAAAGGCGGGACGACCGAGGCCGCTATTGCCCAGTTACAGGCCGGAGGCCTGGAGGAGATGTTTGACCTTGCTTTAAAAGCTGCCGCACAGCGCTCCGTGATGTTAAGTGGTGGTAAACCGGCCATTGGAAAATCAGAGGGATAATTTACTGTGTCCGTTATTCAACAAATTAGTTTATTTTTGGTCGAAGCCGTGCTGTCGCTGTATATCTCAGCCATCGTGATTCGCTTCCTGCTTGGTTATGCACGCGCCGATTTTTACAACCCCTTGTCCCAGTTTTTGGTAAAAATTACTGATCCTGTATTGATTCCGGTGCGGCGATTAGTTCCTGCAATTGGTCGGCTGGATACGGCGGCCGTAGTGGTTGCGTTGGGATTAGTGATTGTAAAGCTTATCTTATTGTCAATCTTGCTGGGTCAGGGCTTCAACTTACTGCTGTTGATTTGGGTGGCCGTGGGAGAGCTGATTCGCTCAGTGATCTGGATTTATATGATCGCCTTGATTTTAATGTGCGTGATTAGCTGGCTTGGCAGTACTACTAATAACCTGGCATTGCCGTTGATTAATAGTCTGGCGACTGGGCTGTTAGCGCCGGTGCGTCGTCGCTTGCCGTCGGTTGGCATACTGGACTTATCGCCTTGGGTGGTGCTTTTGGGTTTGAATGTATTGCTGATTATTGTTAATGGTATTTTTCCTTCGTTTTAGAAGCCTGTTTTTGGGGTGGGGGTTCGGATATGTGCCGCTGAATGGGATGTTGCGCATGGGTTTATATGGGGTACTGTGACCGGAGCTATACTGAGGGTGGTGTTGTTCTGGTGAAACGGGGGTTTGTATAGTCTGATTAGTACAGATTCTGTACAATGCGGGCGGCGCCCGTTCATAACGTAAAGGAAAGGTACACATGGGAAATTATAGAAACTTCGAGAAAGATTTTGTGACTCGCACTATTGAGTTGATTGAGCAGTATAATCAGATGATCCCAAACGAACCATTTGAGCGGCAGTTTAATTATACGTTAACTCTTAATTGCCTATTAGGGCTAATAGTCATGCCCAAAGAAAGAGTGATTAATACAATTCCAAATGACCGTTTAACTACACGAGCTAAACGATCGATGGGTATCACTCACTCAGAGCTGCCTGATGAGGGAATGACATTGAGAGGACTAATTACTAAAATGAGGCACTCTGTCGCCCATTTTGATATTGAAGTTGAATCAGTCGACCGGCGCTGCTTAGTTGATTTCGTTAACTTTAAAGACACTAGAGGTGGTGGAGTCTATGCGCGCTTTCATGCTGAAGAAATTTTTCCATTTCTTCAGGCTTATGCTCAAAAGTTGGTAGATAGCATGGAGCGTCAACAACATCACCGAGAACAGGCATAACAACTGTTAAAGAGTGCTTCACAACGCGTGATATTTTTTACTACGTGTTACACCGTAGTATCTATGGTATGAGGAAGTTTCAGTGTTGCGTTGTTCATACCTTAAATAGGGCGTCAGGTCGCGAGGTAATCATCGGGAATTGGAGTCAGAAATGGAAAAACCGAATACAGCAACCAAGAGGCTTGATTTGTCGGGTGATTTTGGTCGGCAGGTCATTAAGTCTGAGACGAATCTTGCATTGAGAGTGCATCCGAAAATATTTCAGAAACTGGCAGACATGTAATGGATATTGTTTGTTTTCCGTTTGAGCGTGTTGTTGAGACCAACACGTTCGTTCTGTTCACTGAGCCAGGAATGAAGGGAGCGGGGAATATCGCTAAGCTGTCGGGGGGCTTTGAGTCGATAAAATTGGAGTCCACATAAGCCGCACATGACCCTCGCTACCAATAAGTAAATAAACTCCCTACCAATGCACATCCAGCCCGCGCTAAACAAGGCTTACCAAAGGTTAACACCCCTCCGTTGTACTTTTGTATTAACGTAAGCCTGTTACAACAATAAACGGAGGCATCTTCTCGTGAGAATAAAAGCACTGGTCGCGTCGCTTTGTCTTGGCATGGTGGGCTTTGGTTCTGCAGAGCTCAATCTGGAGGTGCCTGAGGTGATATTGTCCACGAATGTCAATAAGCCGGTTTTCAGTATGCCGGTCAATTTTAGCAGCGTGGGGGTTAAACGGCTGCGAGCGGTGCGGCGGCATGCAGGTGTTATTGAAGACCCTGAATTAAATGCCTGGATTCGTGGCTTGGGCCAGAAGCTGCAAGCCCAGACCGCCTATGCTAACCGGCCTTTTTATTATGTCATTGTTAAAGACAATAGCGTGAATGCTTATGCGACGCAGGGCGGGCTGATTGTGATTAATTCCGGTTTGATTCTGCGTTCTGCGACAGAAAGTGAGTTAGCCTCAGTAATGGCACATGAGATTGCTCATGTCACACAGCAGCACATTGAGCGCATGATAAACGAGTCGAAAAAAAATAGCGTGGGTAATGCTGCTGCCTTGGTGGCGGGTTTGTTGGTGAGTGCGAACGATGCGGAGGCAGGTCATGCAATTGTGACATCGGCAATGGCTTTGGGCGCGCATCAAGGGTTAACATTCAGTCGCTCAGCGGAAACAGAGGCGGACCGGGAGGGTTTAAGAATTTTGGCCAACGCAAAGTTTGACCCCAATGGCATGACAGACTTCTTGCAAAAACTGCACGATGGCGTTGATCCGCGTTATGCGGATATTGCCCAATATCTAACCACTCACCCCCTGTCAAGCCAGCGAGTAAGTGATGTGGGGCAGCGTGCTGCCAGATATGGAAAGTATCAAGGCAGGCAGCATGTGAGTTATGACTATATGAAAGAAAAATTGCGGGTGATGACGCAAGGAGGTTCTGCAAGCGGCCAGCGGAGTGCGGTGATTCAACGCTATGGAAATGCACTACAGGCTCTGAGGCAAGGCAAAACGGCGTTGGTTGGCCGCCTGATTCCTGCAAACACCCAACAGGTTCCAGAGGCGATATTACTGGCTAAAAGTTATAATCAGCAAAGGCAGTATCAGAAGGCCTATCAGTTGTTACAGCCACTGGTAAGACGTTATCCCGCAGAGGGTAGCTTGCTGGTGCCCTTTGCAGATGCATTGGTCGGTTTACGGCGAACGGAGGAGGCATGGAAGTATCTACAGCAGATACTACTGACTGAGCAGACCAGTCTGGAGTTTTTAGAGAAAAGGCAGGAGGTTGCTCGCTTGTCGGGCAGAATCGGGCAGGCTTATTTGTCGATTGCTGAACGCAATATACGCATTGGTGAGTACCGTCATGCATTAATCCAGCTCAATCAGGCGTTGAAAGTACCGAATATCACCATTCCTGAACGGCAACAAATACAACAAGCAATTTATCGAGCAAAGCAGTTTAAGAAAAAGTGATAGTTTCATGGTGCAGACTACTGTGTGGTTGGGGTGTCAGCAGTGCGTAAGCCCCAGCGCTTGCGTATCCGTGGTGTATCGGTCTAGTAATACCAATCCCATTAAATTGTGATAACAGACGTTATCTTCCAAACCTGACACAAACTGCGCAGATAGTACCAATATTTGATGGAAATGGTATAACAGGGGGCAAGACCAGCGCCGTGCCCCCTGTGGTTCCGCTAGATTAGTGTAAGTTTACACGTTTGAGTTGTGCGTCAATCAAGTCCTCGTAGAGGTTCGCATCGTTACCGGCATACACGATCGAAGAAGCCAGTTTGCTGGCCAGAATCGCGTACTTCACTTTCTCAGGCAGTCGATCAATCCGATCATGCAGTCCCGGGTTATTTTGGATTAAAGCAGGCATGTGGGAGCGTAATGCCTTCCGGTGATCAGGTTGGGCACAGCGGTTCGGATTTGCCTGAAAGAATTCAAACATCTTGGCATAGTGCTCATTGATCTCGCGGCTGAGCTTGCTGGAAAGATCAGTGTAAGTGATGGCTCCTTTTAGCTCCCGATGGCGTATCAATATCGCGCGTGCCTCTTGCTCCGCCATGTGATTCAGAATGTCGATGACATCGGCAACGTATTCCTCCTTACACGCCAGAAACTCCTCATCGCTAAACATCAGATTGGCAATGATTTCGTAGGATGAGGAGATAACGCCACATTTATTCGCCGATGCATCGCGCATGATGACAACGCCATGCTGTTGAAGCACGATACGAGCCGCTGGCGTAATAAAGGAGTTCGCTCCCTCAATAATGACGGTAGAACTTGGCTTGCCTTCTTCGGTCAGGAATTGCTCAACATTGCCACTGTGAATCGTCTCTGGCCGCCCACCGGCTGGAATGAACAGATCGGTTTCAACCGTAAAGACCAGCTTATTGAATAAGCTATAAAATGCATCTGATGACATCCATTCTTCTTCAGGGCCGTTTTCTGTCATGGTTACCTTACGGTAAAGCACACTCATTCCCTGTTTTTGGGTTTGTGTGCGATAAATTACAAAGCCGCCAACGTGTAATGCATTGGTATCAAGCTGATCAATATCACTTTGCAGAACTACTTTCGACATGGCGTTTTTATCTAACCCTTCAGGATCAAACGCGGCACCACTGCCATCAATAACCAGTTTGATTTGTACTGATGGGCAACGCTCATACAGCAGGCGCATGGCATTACCTGCCACGTCACCATTTGGGCCGCCAGTAAATTTCACACTGAAGGGGTCAGTACGCATATTGATACCGACTTCCTGCATGGTTACTTCGGCAAAACGAATGACACCAATTGATGTAACACCGTACTCCTTGTGATTAATCCCCACCGTTTTACTCGACATGATGCCAGCACCGAGGATATAGCCGCGCTCAACTGCCGTTTTTGCAATCAGCTCAACCATGACGTTATGCATGTTCTCGTCAGGGCCTAACTCAATCGGTTCATCCTGACCGTAGTAGTCAACCACTCGTGCATCCTTCGCCACGCCATTTTCGGTGATGTAAAGGTCGAGGAAAGCATTGATAAAGCCAAACTGTAATTTATACAGATATTGCTGGCGCTGCTCGGGCGTTGACCGCGGATCAATATTCAAAATGGCGACCATTTTCGAGCCACCTTCGTAAATATCCTTATTTTTCAGGTGTTGCGTGTGTGACAGGATGTAGTTTTCTTTGAATATGGTACTGGCACTTGTGATGTAGTCATCACGACTTTGCGTAATCAGCGTGCGCCAGCCACCCCGAGCAATATCAGAAAAACCGATGTGGTAGCCTGAACCACGACGACCAGAGAAGTAAGTGATGCGGAATGGGCGGTCAGCCGGCAGGTCTTTGGTAAAGGTAGCGTCCAGTGTTTCCAGATATTTGGGGTCTAAGCGGAATGCCAGGGCATGTTTTTCGGCCACAAAGAAATTGGTCTTTAAACAGTAGCTAATAAAGGCAACGGCGCAGCGGAAAATAGTGCGACGATAATCATCCAATACCCGTCGCCCGGAGTTGAATGAGGCAACCAGTTCCTGGGTTTGTTGTAGCACCTGCTGATAATCACGCTCACGGTCTTCCGTATCCAGTTCGGGGTCAAAACGGGTGTAGAAAAGCTTGAGTAACTGCGCGGTGATGTCCGTATTGTTGTGAAAGGCGGGGATAATGCCATCAAGGTCATAAACATCAGGGGCGCTGTGAGCCAGGTTGGTGTGACAAAAACCAATCATGGCAGAGACCAGCGTTGCGTCATTACCGGTTAATAAGCCGGTCTCGACCAGTTTTTGGTAGCTCGCTGAACCTGTTGACAAGATTTGTGTGTTATACAGCTCCCGTTTAAGCGAGGCGTAGAGTGAGCCGTCTTCGTCCAATGTTTGTTCATCACGGGGAACGACATAAAAGGTCGATAGGAATAATGGTGACAAGCCACTCTGGATAGTTAGTGCATAAGAGCGTTTTACACTGATGTTGAGTCGTTGGAAGACCTCCAGTAGCTGCGAGATAAAGCCAGCGTGGGGCGGGTTGGCGACACCAAACGAGATCCGGTACTCACCGTGATCCGTAGCCTCACGGCGCAGGGAAACACCACTGTTGTTCTCTGTTTGATAATACAAATACAACAGCCGCGCAATCCGGTCTGCTGGTGAAATGCGTACATACTCCTCATCGTTTTGCCACAAGGTTTCCAGTAGTTCAGGGACCAGCGTTGTGTCAAACTCAGGATCAAGCACGGTCATTGCGTCCGTGACTTGCTGAGTGATAAGTTCAGGGGGCACCACATCACTGCGATTGGTTAAGGTTGTTTCATCGCTGGTGTTGAAGTCACACCGCATAACCTCCAGGTATTCATTACTGTTCGGCAGTGGATCGAATGAGGTGGTGATTTCAAGGTAGGAAATGTTGCGAAGTGGTAAGTCATGCAATGTATGGTAGAGAGAACCCTTTTCATCGACCTGTGCCAGCATGAGACATTCCGGGCGGTCAACCAATGTGAGTCGGTTGAATTTCTCCATATCCCCCAGACTGAGTGCGAGTAGTGACAAGGCATCTTGTTGGTCTTGGTTAAGCCTTAAGAAGTAGGGGCTCATGGAGTGCTCCAGCCAGCTAATGTTATCGGCCAGCTGCTGGGTGGAGAGGGCAATCTTGTTACTTAATTGTTCAGCAATCTGATCCGGGTCTTTCAAAGTCATTATAGTGCTCCTTAAATCAGTCTAATAATTTCCATCCAATACGCGCTAGGTTCAGCGTCCTGCAGGTTCATGGTACTACTTTAGGTGTGATCGTACACGGCTAATTGATTGAGAGTTATTGATATTTCTGCAATTTATGTGTTAAGCCGTGCACTTTTGCGGTAAGTGAAAGGTGATTTATCACCGTTTTTTGCTTACCATGACTTTTTATTCTTGAGTGAGGCTCGGAACGATAGCGATGAAAAACAAAGCAGTGGTTGAGCATATTGTAAAGTGGATGGCGGACTATGTTGAGAAGTCAGGCACTAGAGGATTTGTTGCCGGAGTTTCTGGCGGGATTGACTCTGCGCTGACATCGACGCTTGCGGCAAAAACCGGCTTGCCAACTCTTTGTCTGGAGATGCCTATTCATCAGGCGAGTGCGCAGGTCACACGGGCGCGTGAGCATATTGTGCAGCTTGAGGCAACATATCCGAATGTCTCATCGCTGGAAGTTGACTTAACGCCGGTCTTTGATCAGTTTGTTGATAGCTTGCCAGCCGTTGAAAATGAGGAGAGCCGCTTTTTATCATTAGCTAATTTGCGCGCCCGTTTGCGTATGACGAATTTGTATTACTTTGCGGGTCTGCATAATTACATTGTGGCTGGAACAGGGAATAAAGTTGAAGACTTTGGTGTAGGCTTTTTTACCAAATACGGGGATGGTGGCGTGGACATTAGCCCGATTGCCGATTTGATGAAAACAGAAGTCTATGAGCTGTGTAAAACATTGGGTGTGGTTGAGTCAATTCTAGTCGCCAAGCCAACGGATGGCCTTTGGGGGGATGACCGCAGTGACGAAGATCAAATCGGGGCTTCTTACCCTGAGCTAGAGTGGGCAATGGAGTATGATCCAACGGTAGAGCCTGAGGCTTCGCTGAGCGAGCGTAAGAAAGCAGTATTGGCGATTTATACCCGTCGAAATCGGGCGAATCAGCATAAGATGCAGCCGATTCCAGTATGTGAAATTCCTGCTGATCTGAAGGTGTAAATACTGCCCCGTCGGCTATTGGACGGGGCTTATTGGCTTGGATGCAGCCGCTCAATGCCTCATTTAACGAATGACATGAGGCACAAAGGTTGCGGTGTCGTTAAGGATTTTAGACCCACGACGGAACCCTAAACCACAGGCTTCCCATGCAAAAAAGACACCGGCTTGATAGGCACGGCCTTCCCCGTCACTGACTAGTTCCGCATATTCCTGATAAATCTTTGGGTGAACGTCATAAGGCCCATCCGTTGATTCTTCCACCGCGCCTTGTTCGTTTAAGATGTCGATATTCGCACCTTCGCGGCCAAATACTGGCTTAACCACTTGTTTTACGCCAGACAAGGGTTGTGTGTCTGTCGCCAACAAGTAGGGCGAGTCAGGGAATAAATCGTACAACACCTTCATAATGCCTTTGCTTTGGAACATTAGTGTGTACGCCGGGTTGATGAAAACACTGGTGCGCTTGCGGGCTGTTTCAGTCAATATATCAGTCAGTTCTGGCTCGTCAGCGGCTATGTCTTCCCAAGGCCACAATTTAAACCAGAAATTGGTTAGATCTTGATCTTTGTTGAATACACCTTCATCCGGCAGAAATCCAGCTTCATCCATATAGCAAAAATCGGTGCTGTAACCAGCATCAATGGCAATACGCTGCAATAGTTTCGTGGTTTGCTCATCTTCTGGCAAATCCCGCACACTGGAAAACAGGATGCGTTCGCCATTGTAGTATTCGTCGAACTTGTCCAGACCATCATCATTGGTAATGAGACGACGGAAATTGTCGCGAATCATTTCATAAGCATTGTTGAACTGTGCGGACTCATCCATGCCATTACTTTTCAGCAAAGCCCATTGGATGATGCAGGTTTCAAATAAGCTGGTTGGGGTGTCGGCATTAAATTCCAGCAGTTTAATTGGCTGACCATCAATACCACCGGCAAAGTCGAAGCGACCGTATAAGTGCCAATCATCATCGTCCCAACTGAGTTTAATCAGCTGGATCATGTTTTCGGGAATACCCAGTTCCTCAAACAGGTCATTATCAATAACGTGCTGACCCGCTTCAATGAACATATCGTACAGTTCATTGGCGGCGGTATAGTAGGCTTCAGCCTCTTCTTCCGAAACAGGTAATAGCTCAGGGGCGACATAGGCGGAGCCATCGGGGTCGGTATGCCAGCTAAAGCCAATTTCTTCCATGAGGGCCTGACTTACTGGCTCGACTGCTTGGGTTGTTAGCACGATTAACCTCCGAAAGAGCGGGTGCGTGAGCTGGATGATGTACTACGCTTGCCACCAAAAAAGCCGGATTTTGGTTTGGCCGATGCCTTCGGTGCAGAGCGCGCACGTTGGTTGGCTCTAGATACGGAAGCTGCCGGACGGGTGCTGGCACGGGTACGTGCTTTGGCATTGGCATTGTTGGCAAGCTTGTTGGCAATCATGCCACCCACTAACGAACCGGCAGCACTAGCCAGAATCATTTCACCCAGACTAAGGCCACCACCTGAACTGGCACTGGGTTCTTGAGTTAGGCCAGAAGTACCAGCTTCCACTTTAGCGGCTTCTGCCTTTGCCAGTTTGGTTAACTCCTCATTACTTAAAATGCGCTCAGAGCCATCCATACCTTTTAGGACAGCACGGGTTGGGCCAGAGGTGACATGACGTTCAGCCAGTTCGTATTTATCCGGGTTGGCAGCAACTTGCTCTATCACCAGAAAATAGTTTTGGTTTTGTAAATCCTGATCCAGTTGGGAAATGTCTTCCTGGGTTTTTGGTGCGGCCTGTTCCGGTTCATCGGGGCCACAGCCCTGAAGTCCTGCTACAACTGCCAGTCCCAAACCACCAACCATCGAATAAGATGCCGCTTTCTTGATGTGTATCATTATTTTTTCACTCATTAAATTTAGACTCCCCGTACTATAGGGTTCTGTAGGCAGTAATTTCAAGCATCTGATCGGTATTGTCCGAACTAATGGGAGATATTCCACGATGTTGTCGTGCATTTCATTACTTCGGTGCTTCTTATATAATCCCGCTCTTTATTTTCTATGTCGAAATATCCGCTGTGAGTTTATCTGTCCAACAGTTGCAATGTAGTCGGGGGGATTATTGCTTGTTCAAGGGCGTATCCTTTGAGCTGCGGGCAGGTCAGTTGATTTGGCTGGAAGGCAGGAATGGCAGCGGGAAAACAACATTACTGCGTACGCTGTGTGGTTTATTTTTGCAGGACGAGGGTGAGGTGTTGTGGTGTGGTGAATCAATCCGCAAAACGCCGGACGTTTTTTACCAAGCCTTGCTGTATCTTGGGCATCATAACGCATTAAAGTCCGACCTTAATCCGCTTGAGAATTTACAAGTGCTTAGCCGTTTGAGTGGGCAGAGCGTTGCTGAAGAGGAGTTGGAGGCGGCTTTGGTAAATATGGGCTTGGCAGGTTATGAAGATGTGCCGGTTAGAACCTTGTCACAGGGGCAGCAGCGCCGTGTTGCATTAAGCCGTTTATTTATTAGCGGTGCGCCGCTGTGGGTTTTGGATGAGCCATTTGTGGCGCTGGATGTGGCTGCTGTGGAATTATTACAGTCCACCATTGTCAAGCATGTGGATCATGGCGGGATGGTGATTCTGACAACGCACCAGGCGATTCCGCTACCTGAATCGCGGATGCAACGCTTTTCACTCGCTCATTATGTTTAAGTCATTTATCACCGTACTTAAACGTGACTTGTTGCTGGCGTTGCGTCGGCGCAGCGATGTTTTTACGGTACTGTTTTTTTTCGTCATTGTGATTAGTTTATTTCCGCTAGGCATTGGCGCGGAGCAGGATACGTTGCGCAAGATCGCGCCGGGAGTGGTGTGGGTGGCAGCCTTGCTTGCATCAACCTTGGCACTGGAGCGTATTTTCGCCCATGACTTTGCGGATGGCACCTTGGAGCAAATGTTAATCACACCACAACCTTTAGCGGTACTGGTGTTTGCTAAAATCACGGCACATTGGATTCTGACGGGGGTACCGCTGGTGTTAATCGCACCACTGGCTGGCCTGCAATATCATTTATCATTCCCCACAATTGGAATGTTGATGTTGGTGCTACTCATTGGAACGCCGATACTCAGCATGATTGGTGCGATTGGAGCCGCACTGACGCTTGGGTTGCGGGGTGGGGGCGTGTTGATTTCCTTAATCGTGTTGCCTTTGTACATACCGGTATTGGTGTATGGTGCCGGGGCAATCTCTGCAACAATGTTGGGTGATCCGGTACAGGCTTATTTATTATTATTGTCAGCATTTTTGCTGCTGGCACTTGCTTTTGCTCCGTGGGCAACTGCGGCTGCATTGCGTATTTCGGCGGAATAAGGATACTCAATCCTATGGCTATAAACTGGTTTAAATATTCGGCACCATCAAACTTCTATCCATTGGCAGGAAAGATGATTCCTGCGTTTATGGTGTTGGCGATTGTATTCACACTGGGCGGGTTATATTGGGGCTTTTTCCAGACACCGGATGTATTGAGTGACCAGAAGCAGTATTACCGGATTATCTATGTTCACGTTGCCAGTGCGTGGATGGCAATGTGGTTGTATGCGGTTATGGTCGGTTGGGCTATCCTGGGGTTGATTTTTAATACCCGCCTGTCATACATGATGGCTTCTGCAACAGCCGTAACGGGGGCGGTGATGACCTTCTTGTCACTGTGGACGGGGGCGTTTTGGGGACAAACCAGTTGGGGTACTTGGTGGGATTGGGATCCCAGAATGACCACACAGCTTATTCTGTTATTTTTATACATGGGCTACCTGGCATTGCAGTCTGCGATTGAAGATGCGCGGCGTTCTGACAGGGCTTCGGCAGTGTTGGCGATGGTGGGTTTGGCCATTGTGCCGGTCATTTATTATTCGATTAACTGCCCTGATCCGACGCAATGTGCATCGCTGCATCAGGAGTCTTCATTGAAGCGCGTTGAAAGCAATATTCTGATTGCGATGTTGGTTACGACATTTGGTTTTTGGATGTACAGTTTTGCGGTTATTTTGATGCGTGTCCGTAACATTATTTTGCAGCGTGAAAGTCATACCAGTTGGGTTGCAAAACTGGAGGAAATGAAATGACAGAGTTTTTCAGCATGGGCGGTTATGGCTTTTATGTGTGGTCGTCGATGGGCATGGTGCTGTTGCTGATGTCGCTGGAGCCTATTTACCTGCGCTTTCACCACAAACGTATTGTGAGAGCGATTCAGCGGCAGAACCGCCGCAAAGCTGCACGAACTAACGGGAGTGCATTATGACTGCACGGCAGAAACGGATAGTCTTCATTATTCTCGGCCTGTGCGCGGTGGCTGCTGCCTCGGTAATGATTACAAAAGCGATGCGCAGCAATATGGCTTATCTATATGCACCGGAAGCGGTGTTGGCTGGTAAAGCACCAAAGGATCGAGTGATTCGCTTGGGTGGCCTGGTGAAAAAGGGAAGCCTGGTTCGCAGTAAGACCACGCTGGACTTGAGTTTTATACTGATGGACAACCGTGGCCATGAGATTACGGTGAAGTACAACAAGATTCTGCCCGACTTGTTCAAAGAAGAACAAAGCGCAGTCGTCAAAGGCAAACTGACGGCTGACAATCAGTTGATTGCTGAAGAAGTCTTGGCCAAGCACGATGCCGAATACATGCCGCCGGAAGTGGCAGAGGTGTTGGCGGAGGAGCATAAGCCGAATAGTCGTGCCAAAACTGAGGATAAATACTAAATGATTCCTGAAATCGGGCATTTCGCCTTAGTGCTTGCGTTAGTGGTTGCGCTGGTGCAATCCGTCTTTCCGATACTGGGCGCAGCGACGAATAATGCGCAGTGGATAGCGATGGCAAAGCCCACTGTGCGGATGCAGTGCTTGTTGCTGATTGTCGCTTTTATTTGCCTGACAATTTCCTTTTTGGAAAGTGACTTTTCTGTTCGTTATGTGGCGCAGAACTCCAACACCTTAATGCCAGTGATCTACAAGGTATCGGCTGTTTGGGGAGCTCACGAAGGCTCTTTGCTATTGTGGAGCTTGACTCTGGCTGTTTGGGCGAGCTTGGTGACGTTCTTTAGTCGGGGTATCTCCGCTGCTATGTTGGCACGGGTGGTCAGTGTGATGGGGATGGTTGGTGTTGGCTTTTTGTTGTTTATGCTATTGACATCGAACCCGTTTGAGCGCCTCTTTCCGGCGCCACCTGAAGGGCGAACATTAAATCCTCTGCTTCAAGATCCGGGTTTAGCCATTCACCCGCCAATGCTCTACATGGGTTATGTGGGTTTTTCGGTGGCTTTTGCATTTGCTATTGCCGCAATGCTTGGTCGTAAGTTGGATGCCGCCTGGGTGCGTTGGGCGCGTCCGTGGACTAACATTGCGTGGGTATTTCTGACCATTGGTATTGCGTTAGGTAGTTGGTGGGCTTACTACGAATTAGGTTGGGGCGGCTGGTGGTTCTGGGACCCTGTTGAGAACGCCTCCCTGATGCCTTGGCTAGTGGGAACGGCCTTAATTCATTCTTTAGCGGTCACAGAGAAGCGTGCTGCATTTAAATCGTGGACGGTATTGTTGGCGATTTTTGCATTTTCGCTAAGTTTATTAGGTACATTTTTGGTGCGCTCCGGTGTGTTGACATCAGTTCATGCCTTTGCCAGTGATCCTGAGCGCGGTTTATTTATACTGATTTTCCTGGTGCTGGTGGTGGGTTCGTCACTGCTGCTATATGCAATACGGGCACCGGAGCTGCGTTCTACCGGAACCTTTGAGCTTGTGTCCCGTGAAATGGGGTTGTTAGTCAACAATATTGTGTTAATCGCAATGACTGCAACCGTATTGCTGGGAACCTTGTATCCTCTATTTATTGATGCGCTGGGGATGGGAAAAATCTCGGTGGGGCCTCCGTATTTCAATACTATTGCATTGCCTCTTAGCATCGTTTTATTTGTGACGATGGGCTTTGGTTTGTTCCTGCGCTGGAAGAAAGATCAAGCGGAGCGGGTATTTGCGAAAGTGCGTTGGTTGCTGCTGCTGGCTTTATTGGTTGCCTTCTTGGTGCCAATGTTATTTATGGATCACTTTACCTTCAAAGCAGCTATTGGTGTCTTTATGGCGTCATGGGTGGCCTTGACAGCGCTCTTGTGGGTTAAGGAGCAGGGACGTTCTCCATTCAAGCTACCCTTGGCAACGTGGGGGGCTGCATTGGGGCATATTGGTATCGCGGTGACGGTGGCAGGCATCAGCCTGACTTCCATGTACAGCACTGAAAAAGATGTTCGTCTGGAGAAAGGACAGTCTTATGAGTTGAGTGGTTATCACTTTTTATTCAACGGGGTGAAGACGGTCAAAGGGCCGAACTACTTGGCACAAAGAGGTGAGGTTGTGATTACGCGTGATGGTCAACAAGTGGCGGTATTGCACCCTGAAAAGCGTAACTATGGTCAGGGTACGATGCCGATGACAGAGGCGGGTATCGATGGCGGCTTCTTCAGTGACTTATTCGTCGCTTTGGGTGAGCCATTGGGGGATGATGCCTGGAGTGTCCGTTTGTATCACAAGCCAGTGGTGAACTGGATTTGGATGGGAGCTGCTGTGATGAGTCTAGGTGGCTTGTTAGCGGCGTTTGATCGTCGCTATCGCAGGTTGAGACGGCGAAAAACTCAGTCCCAAGCCGTTAAAAAGCATGCAGAAGGCAAGCGTGCCGCTATCAATAGTGAGGTCACCGCATGAAAAATAGTGCATTGATTCCTCTTGTTGCCTTTATTGTTTTGGCGGCTTTTTTGGCAATAGGTTTGACGTTAAAGCCGCGAGAGGTTCCATCTCCCTTTATTGGCAAGGCAGTTCCAGCATTTAGTTTGCCGGAGCTAATGAAAGACGGACAAACGATTTCATCTGCGGACTTTAAGGGGCGGGTTTGGATGTTGAATATCTTTGCATCGTGGTGTGTGGCTTGCCGCGCTGAGCACAAAGTATTGAGCCAGTTTGTCAGTAGGGAGGATATTATGACACTGGGGCTGAACTACAAGGATAAGGCAGAGGATGCAAAGCGTTGGTTGTCTGCCTTGGGGAACCCTTACCAACATATTGCAATGGACTCTGACGGTAAAGTGGGTATAGAACTGGGTGCTTATGGTGTTCCTGAAACATTCGTGATTGATAAAAAAGGCATTATTCGCCACAAGGTTATCGGGCCGATTGATCAGAAAATAGTGGAGGATACATTGCTGCCATTAATCAGGGAATTACGGGAGGAAAAGGCTTCATGAAATACTGGATTGTTGCCTTGTCCGTGTTGTTTTTTTTAGCGGTGAGCATACCTAACCTTCAGGCGGAATCCGAGACAGAGCGAGAAGTGTTGACCTTTAAAACACCCGAAGCAGAATCGGCTTACCATGCCTTAATTGAAGAGCTGCGTTGTTTGGTCTGTCAGAATCAAAACCTGGCAGGCTCTAATGCTGATTTGGCAAAGGATCTTCGCTCAAAGGTTTATGAAATGGTTGAGTCTGGCCAAAGTCAGGACGCGATTATTGATTATATGGTGACGCGTTACGGTGACTTTGTGTTGTATCGCCCGCCTTTTAAAATAAAAACACTGATGTTGTGGCTGGGGCCGATCATATTTTTACTATTGGCTCTGTGGCTGGTGGTGCGTTGGGTACGTTCACAACAGACGGTGAAATCAACGGCAACACTCAGCGATGAACAGCGTGAAGCCGTTCGGGACTTGCTGGACAAGCATAAGTAAGGGATAAGACATGCTTTGGTTTTTTATTGCAGGGCTTCTGGTGATAGCAGTGAGCTACTTGTTGTTGCCTTTATTTCGTACCGCCGATGTCATTATTGATGATCGCAACGAGCAGAATGTTGATATTGTTCGTGAACAAATGGCTGAGTTGGAAAGCAGCTTTGAGCAAGGTGAGATTGACAGTGAACAATATCACGAGCGCCGTGACGAGCTGGAGCAGGCACTGTTGTTTGACGTGAGGAAGGACGCAGAGCCGGCCTCTACAATGAACCACAGTGCATCCTCACGGATGAGTGCTGTCTTTTTGGCATTGTTCGTGCCGATTGCTGCGGTTGCGCTGTACTGGTATTTAGGTACTCCGAACGCACCGCAATTAGCCGTTGAAACCAAGGTGCCAGTGACAGCAAGTGGCGAGCCGGATTTTGAAAAATTAGTCGCTAACCTACACAATAAATTGCGTAAAGCACCTAATAATGCCGAAGGTTGGTATATGTTGGGACGTTCCTACATGCTGATGCGACGATTTGATGGGGCAGTTGAGGCGTACGAAAATTTGTATCGCCTACAGCCAGAAGAACCTGATGTGATGTTGATGTTAGCGGATGCCATGTCGATGCAGCAAGGCAAAATGCTTGGCCGTCCTGAAGAATTGATTAATAAGGCACTGCAAAAAGCCCCTCAAAATATGACGGCACTGTGGTTGTCGGGTATGGTGCTGGAGCAAAAGGGGCAATATCAGGCAGCAATTGATCGTTGGGTATCGTTGCGGCCAATGGTTGCAGAAGGTGCGGAAGAACGGGGCGAGCTTGAGTCGCTGATTCGGCGTGCCCAGGCTCGGTTATCGGGTACTAATACGCAGCAGATGCCGACTACCAAAGCAGCGCCTGTTGCCAGTGACAAGGCAGCAGCCGACAGCCAAGCGGCTCCTGCTAAGGTGGTCGTATTCGTTGATTTAAGCGACAAGTTTAAGGATCAAGTTTCTCAGCAAGATAGTGTCTTTGTGTACGCCAAGGCCCAAAATGGCCCGGCAATTCCTTTAGCGGCCAGTCGCTTGAAAGTAAAAGACCTACCGGCCAAGGTGGTGCTAGATGACGCGATGGCGATGATGCCACAGGTGAAGCTATCCATGTTTGATACGCTCATTGTGGGCGCGCGCGTATCAAAAACAGGCACAGCGGTCGGGCAAGATGGAGATCTGTTCACCGAGCAAGAAAAGGTGGGTCACGGTGATGAGGTCAGTTTGCTAATTGATAAAATCTTAAAAAAATAGGCTCATCAAGAAATACTCAAATTGCCTCTCCTCAGAGGCATCGTACCTAGGGGCGTGACGGTGGTTTGTCACTCAGTACGGGCTGGGTGGTGCTATGGTTTTGCTGTTTCAATGCTCAGCAAGCACCGTTTAGTCAGGAGAGTCATACCGCAAAGTGATTTACTTAGGGCTGCGGGATAAGGGCTTTTGCATAATCTGCTGTAGAAATTAAGGGATTCAGTCCAGACTGTGGTGGAGGATTTACCACAAGGTCAATACGTCTGAAGACCGAAAATAATATCCGGTGGTAACACGATGACCCCTAAAGACCGCTTTTATGAAATTGATTTGCTGCGTTTTCTTGCCGCGTTAGCCGTTGTGTTCTACCACTACACATTTCGTGGTTTTGCAGAAGGTGGCTATAGTCCGGTTGAGTACCCGGTACTGGGTGAGTTTTTCAAGTATGGTTCTTATGGTGTGCAGCTTTTCTTTATCATCAGCGGTTTTGTTATTTTGATGACTGCGACCAAGCGAGATGCAGCTCATTTTGTCATTTCACGGATTACCCGTTTGTATCCGGCATTCTGGGTATGTGTGACGCTCACGACACTGGCTATAGTGTGGAAGGGAGGTGAGCTGTTTCACGTTGGCCTGATTCAGTATCTGGTTAATTTGACGATGATCAGTGGCTTTGTCGGGGTGGAAATGGTGGACGGTGTTTACTGGACGCTATTGGTTGAACTGAAATTTTATGCATTGATTTTTGTGCTACTGGTCATTGGTCAGATTAAGCGCATTGAGTGGTTTCTGGCATTTTGGCTATTACTAACGGCGATTGCGTTTGTTTTGCCATTCCCCAGGATTATCACGTTCCTGTTTCTAACGGACTGGTCGGCATTTTTCATTGCTGGAGCGTTGTTCTATCTCATACGCCAAAATGGCTTGAACTTTTTTCGCGGGATTATGCTGTGGTCTAGTTTCATGCTGGCGATCTTTGAAAATATGAGGCAGATTGGGCACTTGGAGCAACTCTATAACAGCTATTTCTCACCCGTTGTAACCAGTGTTTTGATTAGTGTGTTCTTTGTTATTTTTCTGTTGATCGCTTTAGGGAAAACACAGGTGATTAATTCGCCCAGACTAATCAGTCTTGGTGTGCTGACCTATCCTCTGTATCTGATTCACCAGAATATCGGTTTTATGGTTTTCCATGAGCTAGGCGGTAGTGTGAATCGCTATGTGTTGCTAGGAGCTTTGGTGGCTGCCATGTTGTTTGCTGCGTGGCTGATACATAAAGCAGTGGAGCTGCCTCTGGGGCGCTGGATGAATCAAGCGCTTAATCGGCTTTGGGATCAGTATGGTGCTTCTGTGGGTGATAATAAAAAGCCAGTATCACAGGGAGGCTGATTTTACGCGGCCTGATAATACCAATCTCATTAAATTGTGATAACAGACGTTATCTTCCAAGCCTGACACAAACCGCGTAGATAGTACTAATATTTAATGGTACAAAGTGGCCTGTGAAGGTTGCCGAAAAAACCTTGCCCCGAAAATAGAATAAGGCTGGTATCGGCTAGTAGATGTATGGGCTGATCAAGCAGCTGCCACAGACGGGCTTTGCTACATGACCAGCAACCAATGTGGGGTTTTAGTAGCGGTAGTGATCCACTTTGAACGGGCCATCAATCGGTACACCGATGTAGTCGGCTTGTTCTTGGGTGAGCTTTGTCAGGCTTGCACCAACACGCTCAAGGTGTAAACGTGCCACTTCTTCATCCAAATGCTTGGGTAACATGTAAACTTTGTTTTCGTACCTTTCAGGATGCGCGAACAGCTCAATCTGCGCCAAAGTTTGGTTGGTGAAAGAATTAGACATGACAAAACTTGGGTGGCCGGTGCCACAGCCCAAGTTAACCAGGCGACCCTGAGCCAGCAGGATAATGCGTTTGCCATCAGGGAAGATGATGTGATCCACCTGTGGTTTGATGTTTTCCCACTCATACTTTTCAAGGCTGGCCACATCAATTTCGTTATCAAAGTGACCGATATTACACACGATGGCTTGATCTTTCATCTGAGCCATGTGCTCATGAGTGATAATGTGATAGTTGCCTGTAGCGGAAACAAAAATATCCGCCTGGGAGGCTGCTTCATCCAGCGTTACAACACGATAGCCTTCCATTGATGCCTGTAGGGCACAGATCGGGTCGATCTCCGTGACCCAGACGGTTGCGCCCAAGCCGCGCAGAGACTGTGCAGAGCCTTTACCCACATCGCCATAGCCCGCAACAACTGCAATCTTACCGGCAATCATAACATCGGTTGCTCGCTTGATAGAGTCCACCAAGGATTCACGGCAGCCATACAGGTTATCGAACTTAGACTTGGTCACTGAGTCATTCACGTTGATTGCGGGGAATGTCAGTTCGTTATTCTCCGCCATTTTATATAGACGGTGAACACCAGTTGTAGTCTCTTCAGTTACGCCCTTGATATTCACACGAATACGCGAGTACCAGGTTGGGTCCTCAGCCAGCTTCTTCTTGATCGAAGCGAACATAACCACTTCTTCTTCAGAGCCTGGATTATCCAGCACAGAAATGTCTTTCTCCGCTTTTGTGCCCAACTCAATTAAGCCGGTGGCATCACCACCATCATCAAGAATCATGTTGGGTGTGCCGCCATCATGCCAGTCAAAAATACGGTGGCAGAATTCCCAATATTCCTCCAGCGTTTCTCCCTTATGAGCAAAAACTGGAATGCCTGCGGCGGCGATAGCGGCTGCAGCATGATCTTGCGTTGAAAAAATATTGCACGATGCCCAACGAACTTCGGCACCCAAAGCAACCAGTGTTTCAATCAACACAGCAGTCTGAATGGTCATGTGTAAGGAGCCAGCAATACGAGCACCTTTCAGGGGTAAGTCAGCATACTTGGTACGAAGAGAAACCAGACCAGGCATCTCTGTTTCAGCGATATTTAGCTCTCTGCGGCCAAAGTCAGCCAAAGATATATCAGCAACCTGATAGTCGGTAAAAGTTGTATCTACTTGTGAACTCATAATGTTCTCTAATCAAATAAAGCTAGCGTGGTTGGATTCATGTACAACACCGCCTGAGCCTGGCCCTAAACTGGGGTGCAACGCTACTCAGGTGGTGCTGTTAAAAGTTGATTATAGTGCGGCCTTTAACTGCTCGGCGCGGTCGGTTCGCTCCCACGGGAGGTCAATGTCTGAACGACCGAAGTGTCCATAGCTTGCTGTCTGACGATAGATAGGGCGCAGCAAGTCCAGCATGGTGACAATACCATAGGGGCGCAGGTCAAAGTTTTCACGAACCAGCTTCTCGATTTGCTCATCAGCCAACTTACCCGTGCCGAACGTCTCAACTGAAATAGAGGTTGGTTCAGCGACACCGATGGCATAGGAAACCTGGATTTCACAACGATCCGCTAACCCGGCAGCTACCACATTCTTGGCGGCATAACGACCGGCGTAAGCCGCAGAGCGGTCAACCTTTGAAGGATCCTTGCCTGAGAATGCACCACCACCGTGACGTGCCATACCGCCGTAAGTGTCTACGATGATCTTACGACCCGTCAAACCGCAGTCACCAACTGGCCCACCGATAATAAACTGACCTGTCGGATTGATATGGTATTTTGTGTTTGCATCCAGCCATTCAGCCGGAAGTACGTTTTTGATGATTTCTTCCATCACGGCTTCATGCAAATCAGCCGGAGTGACATCAGGATCATGCTGCGTTGAAAGTACCACGGCATCAATCGCTACCGGCTTGTCATCTTCGTAGCGGAAAGTGACCTGACTTTTTGCATCTGGACGAAGCCAAGGGAGCGCACCGGATTTTAGCAAATCTGCCTGGCGCTTTACCAAACGATGAGAGTAAGTTATAGGGGCAGGCATTAAAACATCAGTTTCGTTACTGGCGTAGCCGAACATCAGGCCCTGATCACCCGCGCCTTGTGACTCTTTATCTTCACGGTCCACACCCATAGCAATATCCGGCGACTGCTGACCAATCGCATTGATGACCGCGCAGGTATTACCGTCAAAGCCAACATCAGAATTGTTGTAACCGATACCATTCACCACATCGCGTACGATATTTTCAATATCAACGTAGGCGGAGGTTGTGACTTCACCGGCCAGTATAACCATGCCGGTTTTAACGAGTGTCTCACAGGCAACACGGGCATCTTTATCCTGCTCTAAAATTGCGTCAAGAACAGCATCAGAAATTTGGTCGGCCATCTTGTCTGGATGACCTGCAGATACGGATTCGGATGTGAACAAGTGGTTCCCAGCCATAAGAATCTCCTAAAAGTTATTATAGACTGAGCGCCGTTGTATGTTGGGGGATACCTTCCTGAGCCTAGCCGATTAACTTCGGTTGCAACGCTCCTCAGGGGGTGTTTTATCGTTCATTCACTTCATCACAATAGGTGAAAGAATGGTGGCGTATTGTAGCCAAGCTTTTATCAAAAATCACCCTGCTAGACGGATAAAGTGCAGCAAACCCGATGGACGTAAAGCATTATTGGGCAAAGTAGTCTGCATCAATAAAGGGTACGCCATCTGTATCTTTTGCCGAAAGCAGTGGCTGTTTGTTGTCCACTAGTGGCCAGTCGATACCAATGGTTGTATCGTTCCATAACAGGCTTCGTTCATACTCTGGGGCGTAGTAATCGGTACATTTGTAAACGAATTCAGCGGACTCGCTCATGACATAAAAGCCATGTGCAAAGCCCTCTGGTACCCAAAACATGCGTTTATTTTCGGCGGATAGTTCGCAGCCCACCCATTGCCCAAAAGTTGGTGAATGTTTACGCATATCGACTGCTACATCAAACACCGTGCCTGCCACCACACGAACCAACTTACCTTGTGGGTGCTTAATCTGGTAGTGTAAACCGCGCAAAATGCCATGACCGGATTTGCTGTGGTTGTCCTGAACAAACTGTACATCAGCTACATTTTGCTGGAAGTCGCGGGCTTGCCACGTTTCCATAAAGAAGCCTCGTTCATCGCCAAAGACCTGTGGTTCTATAATGACAACATCGGGTATCTTGGTAGGGATATAGTTCATGATTTTGCTCTGGAAGTTGCCTGACTGCGTTTAATTAGGTACTGCCCGTAGCCCGTTTTTTTTAATGGTTCTGCCAGACTGAGTAGTTGTTGTTTGGAAATGTACCCCAGATCGTAGGCAATTTCTTCTATACAAGCAACTTTGAGTCCTTGTCGGCGCTCAATGACGGCAATATATTCCGAAGCATCCAGCAAGCTGTCGTGTGTTCCTGTGTCCAGCCAGGCATACCCCCGCCCCATGAGTTCCATTTTAAGTCGCCCTTGTGACAAAAAAGTCTGGTTGACGGATGTGATCTCTAGCTCACCCCTGGCTGATGGCTTTACGGCACTTGCTATCTGCACCACGTCATTGGGGTAGAAGTACAGCCCTACGACGGCGTAATTGCTTTTTGGTTGTGCTGGTTTCTCCTCAATTCCCAGTACGTTACCGGACTGGTCAAACTCTGCCACTCCGTAGCGCTCTGGGTCACTAACGTAATAGCCACAGACAGTTGCTTTGTTTTCTTCTTTGACAGTGCGAACGGCGTGGTGTAGAAGCTCCTGTAGTGCATTGCCATGAAAGATGTTATCCCCTAGTACCAAGCAAACATCATCATCACCAATGAAGTCTTTGCCAAGAATAAAGGCTTGAGCCAGTCCATCCGGCGAGGGCTGGGCAATAAAATCAAAACGCAGGCCAAATTCATCGCCATTCCCCAGCAAACGCTGAAACTGGGGTAAGTCATTAGGGGTGGAGATAATTAAGATATCCCGAATCCCCGCCAGCATTAGCGTGGATAATGGGTAATAAATCATGGGTTTGTCATAAATCGGCATCAATTGCTTGCTAACACCACGGGTGAGGGGGTATAAGCGCGTACCGCTACCACCCGCTAAAATAATACCTTTCATATTTTATCGTCTGTGTGGTTAGTGTTAATGGTTCGGAGCATAGCGGATACAGAAAGCAAATGCATGGCTGGTAAATAACTTATTGTGCAGAGCTGCATAAACCTCGGATGAGGTGGGGGGAATGCTCAGGCTGAATTCGCAAGCACCAGAAAAAACGATCTGCTAGTATACGCACTTTTCAAATTCCTTACATCTCAGGAGATAGTCAATGTTATCCCGTAGCGTACTCGCCAATGCCATTCGTGCTTTAAGCATGGACGCCGTGCAGCAAGCCAATTCCGGCCACCCTGGTGCCCCTATGGGGATGGCTGATATCGCCGAGGTGCTTTATAACGACTTCATGAAGCACAATCCAAGTAACCCTTCATGGGCAAACCGTGATCGCTTTGTGATGTCCAATGGGCATGCATCCATGCTGCCTTATTCGGTGCTGCACTTAACGGGCTATGACCTTTCAATGGAAGATTTGCGTAATTTCCGCCAGTTACATTCAAAAACCCCTGGCCATCCTGAGTATGGCTATGCGCCCGGAATCGAAACCACAACCGGCCCCCTGGGGCAGGGTATCAGTAATGCGGTGGGTATGGCGCTGGCCGAAAAGGTACTGGCGGCGCAGTTCAATCGTGACGGTCATGAGATTGTCGATCACTATACCTATACTTTTCTTGGTGATGGCTGCCTAATGGAAGGCATCTCACACGAAGTCTGCTCGTTGGCAGGAACATTAAAGCTGGGCAAGCTTATCTGCTTTTATGATGACAACGGTATCTCGATTGACGGTGATGTGACTGGCTGGTTTGCCGATGATACGCCAAAACGCTTTGAGTCTTATGGTTGGCAAGTGATTGCCAATGTCGATGGGCATAATGCGGAGGCAATCAAGGCGGCAACCGAGCAGGCGCGCGCAGAGATTAATAAGCCCACATTGATTTGCTGTAAAACAGTGATTGGTAAAGGTGCGCCAAACAAACAGGGTGGTCATGATGTACATGGTGCACCGTTGGGGCAGGAAGAAGTTGCGGCGGCTCGTAAGGCAATGGGTTGGGATTATGCGCCGTTTGAAATTCCAGATGAGATTTATGTCGCGTGGGATGCGAAAGAAACTGGTCGTGCGGCTGAGGCTGAGTGGAATGAGCGGTTTGATGCTTATGCTCGGGTTTATCCGGCAGAGGCTACTGAGTTCAAGCGTCGGATGGCTGGAGACTTGCCGGAAAATTGGCAGCAAGCGGCTAGTGATGCGGTAAAAAATATCGCAAGTCAGGCAATTACGCAGGCCACACGCGCCTCGTCAAAGACAGCGCTCAATGCGTTTGGCCCGTTGCTACCGGAACTTTTGGGCGGCTCAGCAGACTTGACGCCATCGAACAACACTTTCTTTAGTGGCAGCCAATACATTAACTCGGATCATGGCCCGGAGCAGGACTTTGCGGGCAACTACCTGTCCTACGGTGTACGCGAGTTTGGCATGAGTGCCATTATGAATGGTGTCGCTTTGCACGGTGGTTTGATGCCTTATGGTGCTACTTTCCTGATGTTCTCTGAGTATGCCAGAAATGCGTTGCGTATGGCTGCATTGATGAAAATTCGTAGCATTTTTGTGTACACGCATGATTCCATTGGCCTAGGCGAAGACGGCCCGACCCACCAGGCGGTTGAGCAAACTCCAACCTTGCGTATGATTCCGAATATGAATGTATGGCGTGCCTGTGATGCGGTGGAATCTGCGGTCTCCTGGAAGTCGGCGATTGAGGCGAAAGATAGTCCATCCTGTCTGATTTTTTCGCGCCAGAGTTTGCCACATATTGCGCGAGATGAAGCAACCTTAGCGAATATTAGTAAGGGCGGCTATATTCTCAAAGATACAGACGGTGTGCCGGATGTTATCGTGATAGCGACAGGCTCAGAAGTTCAGTTGGCGATGGAGGCTGCTGAGCAATCGGACAAAAAGGTGCGTGTGGTATCAATGCCGTCAACGACTGAGTTTGACAAGCAAGATGCGGCTTACAAAGAGTCTGTTTTGCCCGCAGCAGTGACCGCTCGTGTTGCCGTTGAAGCGGCGATTATGGATGGCTGGTATAAGTACGTGGGCATGAATGGTGCTGTGGTTGGAATGACCGGCTTTGGTGAATCGGCTCCAGCCAATGAACTGTTTGAATACTTTGGTATTACCACCAAGGCAGTGTTGGCCGCAATCAATGATGTTGTGGCATGATGTCGGGAAAGTTTTGAGAAAATATCAGGGAGTGTTTATGCCTATTATCAATATGACGGATCTGGACTTGCGCGGAAAGCGCGTGCTTATTCGGCAGGATCTGAATGTGCCTGTTAAAGATGGAAAAGTTACATCAGCAAAGCGTATCGAAGCATCGCTGCCGAGCCTGAAGCTGGCTATGGAGGCGGGTGCCAAAGTTATGGTGATGTCCCACCTTGGTCGTCCAACAGAAGGTCAGCCGGAAAATGAGTTTTCGCTCAAACCCGTCGCGGATTATATGACGGAAGCCTTGGGGCAGTCTGTTGCATTGGTATCGGATTATCTGGAGCGCGCGCCTGAGTTGGAAAATGCTCAGGTCGTGCTGCTGGAAAATGTTCGCTTCAATGTGGGTGAGAAAAAAAATGATGAAGCCTTATCGCGCCAGTATGCGAGCCTCTGTGATGTTTACGTCATGGATGCTTTTGGTACGGCGCATCGTGCGCAAGCGTCAACCTGCGGTGCGGGGGAATTTGCACCCGTTGCGGCAGCAGGGCCGTTACTTGCCGCAGAATTGGAAGCACTAGGGAAAGCGTTGGATAATCCAGCGCGTCCTATGGTGGCCTTGGTGGGCGGCTCCAAGGTTTCAACCAAGCTGACGGTGCTAGAATCCTTGTCTAAGGTAGTAGATCAGCTTATTGTGGGTGGCGGAATCGCCAATACCTTCATTGCCGCCGCAGGCCATCAGGTCGGGAAGTCACTGTACGAAGCGGATTTGATTGATACCTGTAAACGTCTGAGTGCAGCAGCCGAAGCCAATGGTGGAAGTATTCCTGTGCCGATGGATGTAGTCTGTGGCAAAGAGTTTTCTGAAACGGCAGAGGCAACATTGAAGTCGGTGCCTGATATTGCTGATGATGATATGGTGTTTGACATTGGGCCGGAGTCTGCAAAGCAACTTGCGGAGGTTATCAAAAATGCCGGAACCATTGTCTGGAATGGTCCGGTGGGCGTCTTTGAGTTTGATCAGTTCGGTGAAGGAACCAAGGCAATTGCCACGGCGATTGCGGAGTCTGACGGTTTTTCTGTAGCGGGTGGTGGTGATACCTTAGCGGCCATTGATAAGTATGGAATTTCTGATAAAGTGTCGTATATTTCTACGGGTGGTGGCTCGTTTCTGGAGTTTCTGGAAGGTAAGAAGTTGCCGGTAGTGGCGATGCTGGAAAGGCGAGGTGGAGAGTAGGGTTGGAGTCCAAGCGATGGGTTCGACCGTTTATCTGGGTGCTAGTGGACTGCGTCATTGTTCATGTGTCGTTAATATTATCGGCCAATAGAATCAATTTATAGGTTCTTGGAGCCAGGATGGCTAAAACTCTAATATTGATTGCTCAATTAGCGATTAATTGGTAGGGTAAGCTATTTGTTGAACAATATGGGTCGCTAAGGAGTGTCAAGATGGCTCAGGATGATGGTTCGGCTTGGTATGTGCTGACAAGTAAACCCCGACAGGAAGCATACGCCGAGGAGCAGTTGAATAATCAGGGTTATGTCACTTATCGACCACTCGCGATGCGCGAGCGTCGGCGCAGGGGGAAGCTGGTTAAGGTGACGGAGTCGCTGTTTCCTCGTTATTTATTTATTCAACTTAATCGTATTCATGATAACTGGGCGCCGATACGGTCAACGTATGGTGTGTCGGGGTTTGTGCAATTTGGTGATTATCCGTTAAGTATACCGGATGCGTTGATTGAAGAGATTCAGGAGCGCGAAGGGCAGTTTCAGGAGAGGGCGATAGATTTAGATCGCTTTCATCGTGGGGATAGGGTTATAATCACCAGCGGTTCTTTTCAGGGGTTAGAGGCTGTGTTTGAGCGATATAGCGGTGAGGAAAGGGCTGTGTTGTTGATGAATCTGCTGAGTGAGCAGGCAAGCGTGGCGGTTTCGACAGTTGATCTTTGTAAGATTGCTTGAGTTTTTTCGTGGCCTTACGACTTGCTCGGGCTGTTGGTTGATAGAAATCCAAATTGAATCCAGTGATATTGATGCTATGAGGACGTGGTAGGGCGGTAGCGTGTCTGGCGATGGCAGGGTTCATTGGTCTATTAAGATTGCGGTGGTTGGTACATGGATAAATTAACCTGCTTTAAGGCTTACGACATCCGAGGCAAGCTGGGCAGTGAGCTGAATGATGACATTGCCTACCGTGTCGGGCGTGCCTACGGTGTGTTTTTAGGTGAAGGGAAGACGGCCGTAGTGGGTGGAGATGTGCGTCTTACCTCCAAGTCACTCAAGCTCGCACTAGCCAACGGTTTAATGGATGCAGGTGTTGACGTTATCGATTTAGGCGTGACGGGGACAGAGGAGGTCTATTTTGCTACCTTCCATTTGGGTGTGGATGGTGGTATTGAGGTGACAGCCAGTCACAACCCCGTGGATTACAATGGCATGAAGTTGGTTCGTGAAGGTTCAAGGCCAATTAGTGGTGATATGGGGTTAGTCGATATACAACACATAGCAGAAGCCAGTGAATATCCGCCGGTTGCTCGGCGCGGTGTGCTAACCCAGCAATCTTGCTTAACGGACTATGTGCAGCATTTGCTGGGTTATATTGACCTTCAGAATTTCGAACCCGTAAAACTGGTTGTTAATGCTGGCAATGGCGCGGCTGGGCATGTTGTTGATGCGCTTGAAGCTGAGTTTCAGCGTCTACAGGCCCCCGTTACTCTCATTAAAATCCATAACGAGCCGGACGGCACCTTTCCTCACGGTATTCCAAACCCTTTGTTGCCTGAGTGCAGAGCTGACACCAGCAGTGCTGTGCTGGCACATAATGCTGATATGGGGGTCGCATGGGATGGCGACTTCGATCGTTGTTTTTTGTTTGATGAAAATGGCGAATTTATCGAAGGTTATTATATTGTCGGCTTGTTGGCAGAAGCTTTTTTACAAAAGCAAACAGGTGCAAAGATTATCCATGATCCACGCTTAACGTGGAATACGGTGGATGTGGTGCAAGCCAATGGTGGGATTCCCATTCAATCCAAGACAGGACACGCTTTCATCAAGGAGCGGATGCGGGCGGAAGATGCAGTGTATGGCGGCGAGATGAGTGCCCATCATTATTTCCGCGATTTTGCCTATTGCGACAGTGGCATGATTCCGTGGTTGCTGGTGGCTGAACTGCTTTGCACCACAGGAAAGTCGCTGTCTGCATTAGTTGGCGAACGCATGGCGGCTTATCCCTGTAGTGGTGAGATTAATTTTCGGGTGCAGGATGTGCAAGCCAGTATTGCAAAGGTTGAGGAGTATTTCTTGGCAGATAAACCTGAAATCGATACTACTGATGGACTGAGTATGACATTTGCGGATTGGCGGTTTAACTTACGCGGATCGAATACCGAGCCAGTGTTGCGCCTCAATGTTGAAAGTAGGGGGGATGTGGCTCTCATGCAACAACAAACAGATTTGATTAGCCAATTGGTTCAAAACTCATGACTACACCTTCTATTACACCTGTTATTCTGTCCGGTGGTTCGGGTACGCGCCTGTGGCCGCTGTCGCGTCAGTTGCGTCCGAAGCAGTTTTTGCCATTGGTGGATGAGCAGACTCTATTTCAAAATACCGTGCAACGCTTGCAAGGCGTTTCGCGGATGGAAGATGTGCTGGTGGTGTGTAATGAAGAGCACCGTTTTATGGTGGCGGAACAGTTGCGGGAACTACAACTTGCACATCAAGGCATTTTACTGGAGCCTGTGGGGCGCGACACTGCTCCTGCCCTTGCGCTGGCAGCGCTTCACCTCACACAACGAGGTAAGACAGACGCTTTGATGCTGGTGCTTCCTGCTGATCATGTGATTGCGGATGAGTGTGCATTTCAGCAAGCGGTGCAGCGGGCTGCGCTCGCAGCTCAAGGTGGCTACCTCACCACGTTTGGAATTGTGCCGCGGCGGGCGGAAACGGGGTATGGTTACATTCGACAGGGCGAGGATTTGGCGGATTTGCCTGCTAAACGGGTAGCTGCTTTTGTGGAAAAGCCGGATGCTGTAACCGCACAAGCCTATATTAATAGTGGCGAGTATTTTTGGAACAGTGGAATGTTCCTTTTCCGTGCGGATCGTTTATTGGCAGCACTGGAAGCATATCAGCCCGAAATATTGCAGGCTTGCCAGGCGGCGCTTGCCCACTTTAGTCATGACCTGGATTTTATACGTTTGGACACTGCGGCGTTTGAGGGTGCACCAGCCATTTCGATTGACTACGCGGTGATGGAAAAAACTCAAGATGCAGTAGTGATACCACTGGATGCTGGTTGGAACGATGTTGGGGCGTGGTCGGCGGTGTGGGAGGTTGGCCAACAGGATAACCAACAGAATTTGCTGCGCGGCGATGTTTTGGTACATCAATCCAGCGGCAATCTGGTTCATGCTGATCATCGCTTGGTAGCGTTGGTTGGTGTTGATGATTTGGTGGTCGTGGAAACGAAGGATGCGGTCTTGGTTGCGGACAGAGGCCGAGTTCAGGATGTCAAACATATTGTCGGGCAATTGCAAGCCCAACAGCGTAGTGAGGCCAGTATACATCGTGAGGTCTACCGCCCGTGGGGGAGCTATGACTGCATTGATGCAGGTGGACGCTTTCAAGTCAAGCGTATTGTAGTTAAACCGGGCGAGAAGCTCTCTTTGCAAATGCATCATCACCGTGCGGAACACTGGATTGTGGTTAGTGGTACGGCAGAGGTTCGTTGCGGTGATCAGATCCTATTGTTGACAGAAAATCAGTCTACCTATATCCCGCTGGGCGAAACTCACTCCCTCAGTAATCCCGGTAAGGTACCTTTGGAGATCATTGAGGTGCAATCGGGTAGTTATCTGGGTGAAGATGATATTGTGCGCTTTGAGGATTCTTACGGACGTAGTTGAGAGTATTTCTAGTTTTATTGGGATTGTAAATGACTGAACATAATAAGAAAGTTGCTTTGGTTACAGGTGTCACCGGACAGGACGGGGCTTATCTGGCTGAATTCCTGTTGGAAAAAGGTTATGTCGTTCACGGGGTCAAGCGCCGTACTTCGTTGTTCAATACCGACCGAATTGATCATTTGTATCAAGACCCGCATGAGACAGAGCGTCGATTTGTGTTGCAT
>PDWI01000560.1_pt1 | contig 60218 bp, 60 predicted proteins | sample 1430891 | NCBI WGS metagenome assembly PDWI01 (sample SAMN01162508, study PRJNA174530) | Oral metagenome, whole genome shotgun sequencing project. | biome: Marine environment; feature: Marine mammal; material: Swab sample of the gingival sulcus; isolation source: swab sample of gingival sulcus... | reverse complement strand
TGTTTTTCCTCCTCAGTATTTTGTTTGTCGTAAAACTATTATAACCGAGGTTGAGCGCATGGCTCAATTCCTTTTTACACCATTATATGGACTTTATCTGATTTATTCATGTTTTTATGATTAATATATAAATATTTTATAAATATTTTATTTTAAAAAGCATATATATTGAAATTATATCCGACAAAAAAGGTTGATTTTCAAAAATGGATATGTTAACATTTTATCGCTTGATGGTGTCCATTATAATAAATAGTTTGCATTATTGTATTGACAAATATAAATATTGCATATATTCTTAATAACAGTCTACATTTTATTTTGTTTTGATTTTATATGAATAGGGAGTTCTTTTATGAAAATACATAATAAGTTTACAAGTATGTTGACATTGATTTTCATTTTCACGATAATGGTAATTGGTATATCAAATCCATCTTTTGCAACCAAAAAAAAATATGCGAATTGGCAAGCTGTGGCAGCTGATATGGCTATTCAATTTGATGATGCTATGCAGAATGTTGAAAATGATAACTATAAAGAAGCTTATAAGAATATGAACGAGGCGTATTTTGGTCATTATGAAGTTCAAGGCTTTGAAAAAAATGTTATGGTTTATATTTCTAGAGATCGAGTGAATAATATAGAGGCATCGTTTGCTGATATTAAGCATACGCTTCTTGGAAATCAAGAGGGGAATAAACAAAAAATTCTAAAAGATATCGAACTTTTAAAAGTAAAGGTCTATAAAGATGCGATGGTATTAGATGGCGTTGTGGCAAAAGATGATTTAGATGAAGTTGGTTTTGCTGTATTTGGTGAAAGTTCGCCAAAGTATCTTGAGGATACTACATCCACACTAGGGGAAACATCGAGAGACAGTGAGCTTGCAACATCAAATACAAATGCTCCTATTGTAGCCCAGGCTGATCCTAAACAAAAAAATTGGGCAACGTTTTTAGTTGCGTTTGGCCTATTGTTAAGAGAAGGACTCGAAGCTATCCTTGTTGTTGTTGCTATTATAACTTATCTTGTAAAAACAGATAATGAAAAACTTTGTAAAAATGTTTATTGGGGAGTTGTTTGGGCTTTGTTGGCCAGCGTTGTTCTAGCTGTAGGAATACAAATAATTCTTCATGGTTCGGGAGTTGCTCGTGAACTAATAGAAGGATGGACGATGTTCCTAGCGGTTATCGTTTTATTCTATGTTGGCAATTGGATGCTCTCAAAAGCGGACAATATAGCTTGGGAAAGATATATTAATGATAAGGTTATCCAATCAATTGATAAAAGAAGTGCAAATACATTAATATTTGCAGCATTTTTAGCGGTTTTTAGAGAAGGTGCAGAGCTTATATTATTTTATCAAGCATCATTTTCATCAGGAATGGATAATCCATTATATATTGTATTAGGTATTATAGCGGCCAGTATTGTTTTAGCTATAATCTACGTATCCTATAGATATTTAACCGTTAAAATACCATTGAAACCTTTCTTTATTGCTACTAGTATATTGTTATTTTTAATGTGTATTTCGTTTATGGGCAAGGGTGTTATAGAATTAACTGAAGCCAATGTGATTTCTGGTAGAACAATTATTCCAGCGATGAATGGCTTTAATCTAAATATATTAAATATTACCGATCGTGCAGAAACGCTTATTCCGCAAATTATGATAGCTATTGCATCTGGATGGATGTTATTTAAAAGTTTTTTATCTAAAAAAAAGAAAAACACATCGCAAAGCAAGTAACATTTGTTAGCTGAAGTTGGTTTGAAGATTTATACTTAAAATTTATGTAAGATGTAATAGAGTGAATTATTTTATTACCATATTATATCATTTTAAGTATAACTTTAAATATAAGTTTGATATATCCAAACGATATATCTAGAAGTATGTATACGAGGAGGAAAAGTATATGTCTAAGAAGGTACTATCATTATTATTAGTATCAGCACTATCATTAGCTGTGGTAGGTTGTTCAGGTGCAGAGGAAGCTACTAAAGATGCAGTAGATAATGCTGAAAAAGCAGCTACAGAAGTTGTAGAACAAACTGAAAAAGCAGCGACAGAAGCTGTAGAACAAGCTAGCACAGCTGTTGAAGAAGCTGCAACACCAGAAGCTCCTGGTGAAAGTGGATTCGTTGAAATTCAAATTGGCGAAGAACAACAGGTTGGACCTTACAATGTTGCTGCAGTTTATTTCCAAGCAGTTGATATGATTCCTGCTGGAAAGAATCCATCAAGAGAAGAATCAGATATGCACTTAGAAGCTGATATTCATCTTCAAAGCGAATCTGCTGCAATGTACGGATTTGGTAGTGGTGACAATATTTGGCCAGCATACCTAACTGTTAAATATGAGGTGATGGATAAAGACGGTAACTTAGTTACTGAAGGTAGCTTTATGCCTATGAATGCTGATGATGGTCCTCACTATGGAACGAACATTAAAAAAGACATCATGACTGTTGGTCAGTATAAGTTAAAGCTTATTATTGAGCCTCCAACAGATTATCTATTACACGTAGATGATACTACTGGTGTTCCAGCTAAACAAGAGGCTGCTAAGTTCTTTGAAACTCAAACTGTTGAGTATGATTGGAACTATACTGGTGAGCAACTACAAAACGAATAAAACCCATGACCCTAGACTCCTTTGGGGTTTAGGGTTCTTTTGATACATGAGGAGGCGAGTTATATTTTAAAATATTTGATTGCTGTTACGGATAAACTAATTGCTGTTGCCTTTATAATGGGATTGTTTTTAAGTGCAATACCTCGAGAACAAAAAAAAGAACGCTATATATTTTATATTTCTAATGTGCTAGGATTGTTACTAGGCTTTATATTGTTTTTAGTAAAAGTTTTTTATACCAAGGAAACCAATATTGCGATTATCAAGTTAAACCGTCAAGTAATTGTGGTTATTTTTGTATTATCAATTATAGCAAGTGTTTCTTGGTTAGTGTGTTATTTTGTAAAAAGTAAAAAATGGTTCATTTTATATAATACAATATCAGGGGCTATGCTGATTACATTTTCGCTATTTTATATTAGCCCCCAAATTTATGAATTTACGGGTGAATTTGTTTATTTTGGTGAAAATTCGATTAGTACTGCGGCATTGTTACGTGCTATTGGATTTACATTTGGCATAGTTGTTTGTCTATTGATTTATATATCTACTTATAAAGTAGGTAAAGCACTTCCTAAGACTGTATTGTATATTTTTGGCTTTTTTGGTACATTTATTTATGGGGCCAATTATGGAATGAAAGCGGTAAAAGCATTGCAGAGAATGCATATAATAGAACTCTCAGATATTGTATTTAAAATTATGATATTTGAAGACAATCATTATAAATGGCTAATTTATTCCATGCTTTTTGTCTCTCTTGTAATGATTATTTTAGTGGTTAAAAATAATTGGAACGTTACTGGTGAGTTTAAAAATAATGCGATGAGAAGAAAACAAAAAGCTAAATTTATGAAGCGTAGAAGGTGGTCATATTGTCTCTTAACTCAAGCTATTATAGGAGTATTGGTGCTGAGTGTAGGCTATGAATATGATACAAAGGAAGTGGAATTAACACCTCCACAACCGTATAAGCTACAAGGGGATTTAATATTAATTCCTACAGAGGATGTATCGGATGGTCATCTTCATAGATTTTCATATAAAACACCAAATGGATATGATGTTCGATTTATCGCTGTAAAAAAACCAATAGGTAGCTCCTATGGACTAGGGCTAGATGCTTGTGAAATATGCGGTATTGCTGGATATTTTGAACGTGGGGACGATGTGGTTTGTAAACGTTGTGATGTAGTGATGAATAAGGCAACAATAGGGTTTAAAGGAGGGTGTAATCCGATTCCATTCCCTTATGAAATTAAGGATGCCACGATAATTATTAATGTCAAAGAATTAGAACGTGAAGAAAAGCGATTTAAGTAGGTGAATTATGTTTTGGAGAATGGTAAGGAGAGTTTTATTTCGCCAAAAAAGTAAAATGCTTATGATAGCATTTACTATTGCACTTGGTGTTTCTTTAGCAACCGCTATGATAAATGTGATGCTAGGGGTAGGCGATAAAGTAAATCGAGAACTTAAAATATATGGTGCAAATATAACAGTCATGCATAAAGATGCATCACTTTTAGGTGATTTATATGGACTACGAGTAAATGATAAATTCTTACTAGAAGAAGATATTATGAAAATAAAGCAGATATTTTGGGGATTTAATATTGTTGATTTCGCACCTTTTTTAGAACAAGAATTAATTTTAGAAAATTATGATAAACCAGTAAAAGTAGTTGGTAGCTGGGTGGAAAAACATGCAAAATTATCGACTGGAGAAGAACTTGATACAGGTATGCGTAGGCTTAGAAATTGGTGGGAAACCGATCTTCAAGGCGAGTGGATGGATGCTAATCCAAATAAAGCGATGGTAGGTTCCTTATTGGCATCACGTGCTAATATCGCAGTAGGCGATAAAATCACTATTAAAAGAGGGAATAAAAGTAAGCAACTCACTGTTACTGGTATTTACGTCGATGGTACTAATATGGATGAAAATATAGTAATGGATATGGATGAACTCCAAAAATTAACGGGTCTTGAAGGTAAATACGATAAAATGGAGGTGTCTGCATTGACAACTCCTGATAATGACTTAGCTAGAAGAGCTGCCCAAGATCCCAAAAGTTTATCGCCTACCGATTATGAAACATGGTATTGTACTGCCTATGTAAGTGCAATATGTCATCAAATCCAAGAAGTTATAACAGATGGTGTGGCAAAACCTGTAAGACAAGTTGCAGAATCAGAAGGAACTATTTTAAATAAAATGAGTTTGCTAATGACCCTAATTACTATTTTAAGTTCTGTTGGTGCTGCACTTGGTATTTCTAATTTAGTAACTGCCAGTGTAATGGAGAGACGATTAGAAATTGGGCTATTAAAGGCAATTGGTGCATTTAATTTCCCTATTATATTACTTGTTATAACAGAAATATTAATTACTGGAATATTCGGAGGTGTTATCGGATATTTTATGGGCATAGGTTTTGCACAGATTATTGGTAAAACAGTATTTGGTTCATATATCGAGATTGTTCAAATAGTAATTCCGATAGTATCTGTTTTAGTATTGGTCGTTATCATACTTGGGAGCATCCCAGCAATTCGATATTTACTAAAGTTAAAACCTACAGAAGTTTTACATGGCAAATAATAGGAGTAGACTATGAACAAAAGACAAATGTACTTAAAGATGGTTTTAAGTTCTATATTTAGAAGAAAATCTCGAATGTTTATTGCCGTTCTTGCTATTTCTATTGGTGCTACGATATTATCAGGGCTTGTTACCATTTACTATGATATACCTCGTCAATTGGGCAAAGAATTTCGTTCCTATGGAGCTAATTTGGCAATAATTCCAGATTCGGATGAAATAATTAATAAACATAAATTTGAAGTATGTAAAGAAATTATTGGGGAAGATAGAATTGTAGGCATGGCACCTTATAGATATCAAACAACCAAAATCAATCAACAGCCCTATATATTGGCAGGAACAGATTTAGTACAGGCAAAAAAAAATAGTCCCTTTTGGTTTATTGATGGTAAATGGGCGACGGGTCAAAATGCAAATAAGGTAATGGTAGGTAAAGAAATTGCTAAAACTTTAAGACTTTCTGTAGGTGATAGTTTTTTAGCAGAAGGTGTTAAAGTCGGTCAAAAAGCAATTGCTTCATCTCAAAATACATCAGCTAAGGATAATAAAAAAAGAGAAATTGGCGAACAATATTTTAATGCAAAACTAGAAGTAGTTGGAATAGTCACAACAGGTGGTGCAGAAGAAGGATTCATTTTTATGGATATTGATGCATTAAATAAGTTAGTTGATTCAGATGATGTGATTGATATGATCGAATGTAGTGTAGAAGCAGATCAAGAAACTCTCCAACAAATATCAGACAATATCCATAATTCATCGTTGGGTCTACTGGCGAGACCTGTAAGACGTGTAACACAGTCTCAAGATATCGTTCTGAGTAAGTTACAAGCGTTAGTTTATATTGTAACCATTGTTGTTCTTATCATTACAATGATTTCTGTTTCAACTACCATGATGGCAATGGTTGCTGAGCGTAGACAAGAAATAGGCTTAAAAAAAGCATTAGGTGCTGAAAATTCTCTTATTATAAAGGAATTTTTAGGAGAAGGTGTTGCACTGGGGATTATTGGTGGTAGTTTAGGAGTAATTTTAGGATTTGAATTTGCTCAAAGAGTTAGTTTAAATGTATTTGGTCGAGCCATTACCTTTCAATGGGGATTGATTCCTATAACAATTCTTATGTCTGTTGTGATAACATCCCTTGCTTGTATCGGTCCTGTACGCAAAGTACTAGATATTCATCCAGCCATTGTACTTAGAGGAGAATAATATGCAAAATTCTATAAAATCATCACATGATAATAATGTCATTTTAGAACTAAAAAATGTTTCTAAAATATATGAAAGTGTAAATGCTCTTTCTGAGATAAATTTAAAAGTAAGTCGTGGAGAATGGCTATCCATAATGGGACCATCTGGTTCTGGAAAAACAACGATGATTAATTTAATTGGTTGTATGGATAGACCTTCAGTTGGTGAAGTGATATTAGATGGACAGGATATTTCAAAAGAAAAGTCTAATGCTTTAACTATTATTCGGCGAGATAAAATAGGACTGATATTTCAGCAATTTCATCTTATTAATTATTTAACTGCTGTGGAAAATGTAATGGTATCACAGTATTATCACAGTATCCCAGATGAACAAGAAGCTCTAGAAGCTCTAGAAAAGGTTGGTTTAAGAGATAGAGCAAAACACCTTCCTTCCCAGTTATCAGGTGGAGAAAAACAAAGAGTATGCATAGCTAGAGCACTTATTAATTCGCCTGAAATAATACTTGCAGATGAACCAACCGGTAATTTGGATGAAGAAAATGAACAGATAGTAATAGATATTTTTAGACGGCTTCACAAAGAAGGTGCAACGATTATTGTGGTAACTCATGACCCTGAAGTGGGAGATGTTTCGGAGAGAAAGATTATACTAGAACATGGTAAAGTTATAAAAAATATTAATCAGAGGATAGATGCTTAAATAAGCTAATCATAATTTTATGGAGGGGTATATGAAAAAAACATTAAGTATTATTTTTATATTGGCTTTATCTATAGTAGTAGTGGCTTGTGGTGCAACAAAATATAATGATGGTGAATATACGGGTGAATTTTTGGGGGATGCTAATGCGAAAACCGTAGTCCATATCGTTATTAAAGATCAACAGATTACCGAATGCTCTATGGAATGTTTTGATAAAAATGGAGATTTAAAAGATGAACATTATGGAGAAAGTTCTGGAGAAACTAATTTTCAAAAAGCACAAAGAGCTGTAGAAGGGATGAAGCAGTATCCTGAAATGTTAGTTCAAACTCAAAGCATAGAAGATATGGACGCTGTATCAGGTGCAACGGTATCATTTAAAGAATTTAGTGAAGCTGTTAATATGGCCTTAAAACAAGCTGAGTAAAAGTTATAGGGAGGCGTTATGAATAAGATTATAAAAGATAATATATTTCAAATTATCAATCTTATCGTTGGTATTATTTTAGTTGCAACACCTTTTTTACTATTTCCAGTATGCACTAAACTAATGCCAAATGGACATCACATGATGTGTTTTTACACTGGGAAATTTTTCATGCTAATGGGTGTTATTATAATTATAACTAATCTTATCGCCATTAAATTAAATACAAAAATGGTCTATATGTTGATACATCTTGTAACTTTGATTGTCGCTGCATTATGTTATTTAATACCTTATCGAATAATTTCTATAGGCGATAAGACAGTAAATGGATGGCAGCTAAGTCTTTGTAAAACTAATATGGGCATGAGTTGTCGAACTACAACTATGCCAGCTGTACATATTATGATTGCAGTACTAATGACAGTGTCTATAATTGGACTAATACGTGAATTCTTAATAAAACGCAGATAACAAATACTAAAAAGAGGGATTATTGTGAAAAAATATAAATTAAGTGCATCTACATTAGCGATGGAAAATATTAGACAAAAACCATTTAGAAGTTTTGTTTTTATATTTTTAATAATGTTATTTTCCTTTGCGATATTAACTGGAACAGTATTGTCAACTAGCTTAGCAGCAGGGGTATCCAGTCTTTCTGACAGACTAGGAGCAGATGTTATGGTTGTTCCTGCAGGATATGAAACTAGAATAGATAGTATTCTTCTAAGCGGAGAACCAAATAATTTTTATTTACCAGCTGATGCAATGGATAAAATTTCTAGCATTGAGGGAATTGAAAAAATGACTCCTCAGACATATATTGCAACACTTAGTGCTTCATGTTGCTCATATCCAGTACAGATTATCGGTATTGATTACGACACTGATTTTTTAATAAGACCTTGGCTTACTCAAAGCATTAATAAAGAGTTAAAATATGGAGAAGTAATCGTTGGATCCAGAATTGCAGGAGAAAGTGGACAATCTCTTAGATTTTTCGGAAAACCATTTAACATTGCTGGTAGATTAGAACAAACGGGCATGGGATTTGATGCCACGGTATTTATGACTCGAGAAACAGCACGTGATCTTGCAAAATCTGCTGAAAGGGTTATGCTTCATCCGCTATCAAAAGATGGTAGTTTAATATCAACTATTATGATTAAATTAAAACCAGGATATGATTCAGTAACCATTGCAAGAGAAATAACAAATAATTTTGCTAAAGATGGTATTTTTGGAATGTTTAGCAAAAAGTTTGTCAATACAATTTCTTCAAATTTAAAAATAATCACTAAATATGTAGCGGTGACGATTTCAATTATATGGATTTTAGCGTTTTTTGTTATAGGATTTTTATTTTCTGTTATGCTTAATGAAAGAAAAAAAGAAATGGCTGTTTTACGAACTATAGGAGCGACTAGATTTAAGTTGTCATTTCTAATTTTACTAGAAGCATTAATCATTAGCTTATATGGTGCGATATTAGGAACTGGACTGGGTATGCTTGCCATTGTGTTTACTAGCCCTTTTATTGTAGATACATTACAAATTCCTTTTTTACTGCCATCAATTTCAGAACTTATTATAACCGCATTAACTACTTTTGCACTTGCTGTTTTAACTGGGCCAATTGCATCGTTATATTCTGCTATACGTATGTCTAAGATCGATGTATATCAGACAATGCGTGCAAATGATTAACGGAGGATTATATGATTTCAATTAAAAATGTAAATAAAATATATCATCGTGGTTCTCGTGATGTTAAAGCTGTAGATGATGCAAGTATGGATATTCAAATGGGGGATTTTGTAAATATAATAGGGCGTTCAGGTAGCGGAAAATCAACATTATTAAATATGATTGCTGGAATGATTACTCCTACATCAGGGACTATTTCTATTAATGGAGAAATCTTATCGAATAAAAATGATAAGCAAATGTCCATTATGAGAAATGATATTCTTGGATTTATTCCTCAAGGCACAGCAACCTTACCGAATCTAACAGTGATTGACAATGTGGCATTACCATTTTTTATTTTTAAACATGAAGGTGATGCAATGGGTAGAGCAAAATATTTATTAAATATGTTAGGTATAGGTGATTTAGCTACTGCATATCCTAAGGAATTATCCGGTGGAGAACAAAGGCGTACACTAATTGCTAGAGCTCTTATGAATGATCCCAAAATTATATTAGCTGATGAACCTACTAGTGATTTAGATGTTGAAAATACTAAAGAAGTGATGGATATTTTCACTAAAATTAATGATACAGGAACGACTTTGGTGATTATATCACATGAGCTTGATACATTATCATATGGTAAATCAATTTATACAATGATAGATGGTAAAATACATCAAGGTAATCAGTTTGATAAATAAAAACCTCCAATGGGAGGTTTTTTATCTGTAAAAATATTTGTAAATACGATTAAATTGCTTTAAAATAGTAAATAGTTAGATATAGGCTTATTTCATTTGATATATAGTTAATCTTAAAAGATTAGTATTAATATTTTTTGGAGGAAAAAATGTTCATTTTTAATAAAAACATAAGAAAGAGATCGATAAAAATACTAATATTATTATCGATAATGGTATGTTTATTTCATATGATGACAGTTAATGCTAATTACGCAATACATATCAATCAAAATAATAAGGAATTTCAACATCTGTTAGATGTTAAATATGAATATAGTCCTCCTGCATATGTCTTATATGACATGGATTCAGATGATTTTATTATAACCCATAACGAAGATAAAATGATGGGCATAGCTAGCCTAAGTAAAATTATGACAGCTTTATTATTATGCGAAGCAATAGAAAATGAAACCGCCTCATATGATGATATGGTGACCATTAGTGAATTCGCATCCAGCAAAGATGGCGATGTGGCAAAGTTACATACGGGTGATATCGTGTCCATATATGACTTAATTCATTCATGTATGATATGTTCATCTAATGATGCTGCAACCGCTATAGCGGAATATTTGGCGGATACGGAAGAAGAATTTGCCCATAAAATGAATGATAAATTACAAGAATTAGACCTAGATGGATATTTTACAAATGCATCTGGTTTAACGAATTACGATAACGATAAAAATACCTTAGAAGTTCAAAATATTATGAGTGCTGAGGGAATTGCTAAATTATCAACATATATATTAACAAATTATCCAAATATTATCAATATTACCTCGCTACCTAAATATACCATTAGTTATAATAATCACAACATTATAAATACAAATAAATTATTAGGCCATATGGAGGGTGTTTTTGGATTGAAAACAGGATTTACTAATTTTGCTGGTTGGTGTCAGAGTACAGCACAGTCTGTTGATGTGAATTATCGATTTTCTCATTTTTGTTTACAAGATAAAAATTTGGAGAAATTATCCTCATTATTGCCTAAAAAGCATCGGCTGATTTCCGTTGTATTAGGAGCTAAGTCCTCTAGGGATAGAAAAAATATTTCAAAAGATTTATTAAATTATGTCAATCAATTGAATTTAAATGTTTTTGCTATTAAGGGAATTCAATTTTATCCTAAAATGCTTGGCATTTCAAATATACCTAAAAATATAAAAATATATGCTGGTGAACATTCTATAAAATGGATACCATATGATGCAGAAATTAATTATCATTTTATATATGATGCTGATTGGAAAAATCGCAAAGAATTATTTAAATTAAATGTATATGCTAATTATGATAATAATTTAAATGAACATACTATAGATACTGTAAAAATCGGCACATTATATTTCTATTCCAATAATACAATATATTCATCAATTCCAGTGGTAGCTGAAATTATGGAAGAAGGTGAATAAAGTACGAAATAGCTTAAACTAATAAAATAGTATTTTACTTATATTTAACTATGTGATAAATATACATTTAATAAATAGTTAATTTTAGAACTTATGCTGTTTTCAATTTAAAATTACCTACAATATAAATATATTCTTAATCTGTTGTATATAAATTATAAAATAAAATACTGATTGCATTACAATCAGTATTTTATAGTATTTCATAGTGGATAAAGTTAATTATGCATGAATCTACAGCTTTTTTAAAGTTTACTATGTTTACGAGATAAAATTTTTCTTTGGAGACCTGCAACTGGAGATGCTGTAATGTTATAATCAACCGGGTCATGACTAACGCTTACGTCGATTTTATTAGCGAGTGGATCAAAACTATTTTCAGATACATCCTCATCTTCAAATTCATCGTGATTTCCAACGATTATATTTAAGAAATCAGGATTTAGTCGTAGTTCTCTTAAAATATCTTTTCGCATTTGTCTTTCTTTTTGTTGCATATCCCAATACCAAGTTGGCTTATATGTTCCAGATGTATATTGAGAAGCTCGTTTTTTCAAAGCTTCTAATCGATGCTTTTCTTTTAGTATAGATTTTGATATATCATCATCAATATCTGAGAATGCATCCTCATTAACAAATGATGCATATTTATCGTCATCATCCGTCTCATTCTTTGTTTGACTATCTGATATATATTTACTAGCTATATTAATATTTTCCTCATTTATATTATCAGTTAGTGTATTTGCCATAGCATCTGGGATACTATCTTCTTCTATATCTATGGCTTGAGCACTCGCTTTCTTAATTTCTTCATTTTTGGCAATCCTATCCGCCTTAACTAAATATTCTAAAAAATTCAATGTTCCTTTTTGAGCATCATTTTTATCCTCAGAAAGTATGATATCAGCAGTTAATCTATTTTCTGTATCATCTTGTTCATTAACCATATTATCTAAATGGTATTCTGTATCATCAAAATCCATGGTTTGAGTAATAGATATAGTATCATTTAATGTATCTTCATTTAATTTAGAAATATTATTCTTATAGTCATGATTACTGAAATCATATTCAATTAAATTAGAATCTTCTAAACTAGACTTTTCACTTATATTATTTTCTGTGTCATTATCTGCATTATCGATTTTATTATTGGAATGTAAATCTATATGAAGTTCTGATTGTGATTTTGTCATAGATTTAATTTTATTAGACAGATTTTCAATTTTATTATTTTCTTCTTGATTTACATTATATTCTTCTAATGAAAGTGACTCTTCCTTGTCTTCATGATTAGCGATTATATCTTCATTAATAAATGATTTTTCTAGATTTGATAAAATAAATTCATCATCTATTTCCTGGGCATATACTTTATCTTGTTCAACTGGTTTATGATCAACGATGCTATCATCAATATCAATATCATCAATATCATCAATATCAATATCATCAATATCAATATCATCAATATCAATATCAATATCTTCAATATCAATATCTTCAATATCAATATCATCAATATCAATATCAATATCTTCAATATCTATATCATCAATATTAATATCTTCTGAATTATCAGAATTTATATATGAGATATCAATATTAATCTTATCTTCAATAGTATTATCTAAATTCATATTTATGTCTTGATATATATTGTCATCTTCCATTTCATTTATTTCAATTTCATTTAGGTTAATTTCTTCTTCCTGTGCATCGTCAACAATATTATTAGTAATTTCTTCAATAATTTCTTCTTCCATGTTATCAATAGAATTATCAATATGCTTTTCATTGGGTTCATCGTGACTAATTTGTTCTTGATCCATATAGTCTTCATCTGATAATAAGCTATTTAAGTCGATGTTATTGGAATTATTATCGCTTCCAAAAACAGGACTTTCACTGATAACCTCTATAGGATAAACTTCTTCTTCTTCGACTAATAACTCACTATCCTCACCTAATAAATCATTAAGTAGGTAGAGTTCATCATCTTTTGAACGTTTATCTTCAATGTTTTCTGTATTATCTGTTTCTAGGATAGTTTTTTCTGCAGAATCCATTCCTTCTAAGTAATCTGATGAAATGCTTAACTCAGTAGCAGAAGTTTCATCTTGGTCGTTGTCATTATAGTCATCAGTATAATCAATAAATTCTATATTTTGATTAACTTCCATTAATTCCCCAAAATTTTGTTCGGTAGTATCTTCTTTTAAATGTAAATTAAGATTTAAATCGATATCTAAAGAATATTCTTCATCTAATACTAAATCACTTTGTTTTGATTGAGCAGTTATTGAATTGTCTATAGTAGAGTTTGAGGATACAATATCTTCATTAGTTAATAATAAAGTAAATGATGTATTAATGTCCTGTTTTACCTTATCCATTAATTTGTTTAACTTTTCATATGATTTATATATTTCTATTTCATCAATGCTTTCAGATAAATTAAATAAAAGCATAGCGATAGAAAGTGAGCCTAATTCATCTACCTCACTACCTTTCATATCAAATCCACCTAATAACATATCACATACACTCATATCCATAATAGGAGTATACATATTGGTTTCTTTATCATATAGATGCAATAAATCATATCCTCGATTACTCATCAAGATATACTCACAGCCTAATTTTTTGTTTTCTTTATCTGTGATATCGATGCTTAGGAATGCTTCATAAAGCTCTTCTGATAATCTAACCTTATTATCGGCAAATGACAATTTTAATTCTTCGGTTAATTCTGTTAATATATCATCAAATGTATATTTATGGATTAATTCATGTAAAGTTACTAATGACATACAAACCTCCTCATAAAATCTTTCCTTTATATTGTACACATTTTTTAGGAGCTTGTCATCATATCTACACTGTTATTTATTCATTTTTTTATTAACTTTTTATGACATTATTTTATTGTGACCTGTTTTTATAAATGGAACGATGGAAATAATCATACTAATATCTTGTTTTTATAGTGAAAATTATAAATTAATACATTGGTAAATAAATACTTTGTCCTACAACTATTTTAGATGAACTTAAATTGTTAATATTTTGAATATCTATTATGATGTCTCGTACATCTCTTGTACCATTATATTTATGGATATTAATTATCGTAGCTAAATTCCAAAGTGTATCCCCTGATTTTACAAAGTGAATCGTATAGTTTTCTTCTGTACTTATTTCAGATTTTGAATTAGAAATTATGTCAAATGCAAACATACTCATGCTTATAATTATGCATGATAGTATTAAAATAATGATTAGTAGTTTATTAATATTTAACATAGTTTTAATGCTATTATATGTTTTATACGGTCCACTTGCTCGATGTATGTATTTTATAGAATTAGATATTAAATATTGCATATGTCCTCCTAACGAACTCATCATATTATTTATAACTATAAAGAACAAATGTTCGATTACATTGTACACGAACATTTGTTTGTTGTAAAGTTTTTTTCGAACATTTGTTTGATTTTTTTTATAATTATGATATACTTTTACTATAAAATAGTAAATGGTATGCATTATGAGAGGAAATACAATGCAAGAAAAACTTACAAAGAAACAAGAACAAATTTTTGTATATATCTGCAATCAAGTTCAAACGAAAGGATATCCCCCATCCGTACGCGAAATATGTAAGGCTGTTGGCTTAAAATCAACGTCTACCGTACATAGCCATCTCAATAATATAGAAAAAAAGGGATATATTAGACGGGACCCTACTAAGCCTAGGACGATAGAAATTATTGGTACGGATTTAGGTATACCCGAAATTGAAAATAATCATCGCCCAACATCGTATATTCCCGTTATCGGTGAAGTAGCTGCAGGTAGTCCTATTTTAGCAAACGAAAATCTTATTGATACTTTTCCTATGCCAGAAGAAATGGTGGATAGCGGCGATTATTTTTTCTTACAAATTAAAGGAGACAGCATGATAGAAGCTGGAATTTTTGATAAGGATTATGTGCTTGTTAGACAACAATCAAATGCCGAAAATGGAAGCATGGTCATAGCCATGATAGATGATAGTGCTACTTGTAAGACTTTTTATAAGGAGAAAGATCATATTCGACTACAGCCTGAAAATAGCACGATGGAGCCTATATATTCACGAGATGTAACGATTTTAGGAATTGTAAAAGCTGTGATAAGAAAAATATAGACAACAATGTTGTCTATATTAGATTTATGAATGAAGTTATCTTATTTAGAATAAAACTACATATTAATAATAGCATTAAAGGCCTTTAATGCCCCTAATTTTCCATGGGAAAATGTTAATCCACCTTGAAAGTATACTATATATGGTTCTCGTATGGGTGCATCGGCACTTAGCTCAATAGATGATCCTTGTATAAATGCTCCTGCAGCCATAATAACATCACTGGTGTATCCAGGCATAGGCCATGGTTCTGGAATAACAAAGCTATCAACAGGTGCTGCCGATTGAATTTCTTGACAAAATTTTATAACTTTATCAGCACTCCCCAGTTCTATCGCTTGTATAATATCACTTCTTTTATCATAAATATCGGGCGAAATTTTAAAGCCAACTTCTTTAAATAGTCCAGCTGTAAACATAGCTGATTTAATTGCTCCAGCTACGATATTTGGTGCTATAAACATTCCTTGTAATATCACTCTGGTCTGTCCAAACATAAGCCCGCATTCTTTGCCGATTCCAATCGAGGTAAGTCGTTCTGACACTTTTTTTATAAGTGATTTTTTGCCTACAATATAGCCACCTGATAAGGCGAGTCCACCGCCAATATTTTTTATCAGAGATCCTGCCATCATATCAGCCCCAACATCGGTAGGTTCTTTTAATTCTATAAATTCCCCATAGCAGTTATCAACCATAATAATAATATCTGATTTTAATTTTTTTACAAATGTTATTACTTGTTCCATCTTTTCAATCGTTACAGCATTTTGCCAACTATAACCAACCGAACGTTGAATATAAACCATCTTTGTTTTTTTATTGATATGTGACTTAATCCCATTATAATCAAATTCACCATTTGGTAATCTATCCAGTTGCTTATAACTAATTCCCCATGCTTTAAGAGATTGATCGGAATCTCCTGATATTCCAATAACCTCCTCGAGTGTATCATATGGCTTACCACTAATGGATAATAATTCATCGCCCGTTCTAAGAACACCAGTTAGAGCCAATGTAAGAGCATGTGTTCCATTAACTATTTGTGTTCTAACTAGTGCATCCTCAGTATTAAAAACATCAGCATATATGGATTCTAAAACCTCTCGTCCAATATCTCCATATCCATATCCAGTATGCCAATGAAAATGTGAATCGGTTAATTTATTTTTTTGCATACTTTTTAAAATTTTATATTGATTAAGTTCTGCTATTTTATCAATTTCATGGAATTTATCAAATAGCATTTTTTCCACTTTATCACCTAATATAATAGCTTTTTCACTAATACCAAATTGTTCACTTAAAATATTTTCTACCATATAATACTCACTTTCTTTTTTATATAATATCAATAATCTTTAATATAAATTGCTGAAATATCTCATGCTTTATTGTTTTAATACATAATATATGATAATATACTACTATTAAAAAAAGGAGACAATTTTATGAAATTATCGAAAAGAATTCAAAAAATGCATCAATCGCCAATTCGGGAACTACTTCCTATTGCGGATATCGCACGTAATATGGGTAAAAAAATATATCATTTAAATATTGGACAGCCCGATATAAAAACGCCAAAAGCTTATTTTGATGCTATCTCTCATTTTAATGAACCAGTATTAAAATATGCAATATCACAAGGTTTACCAGAACTAAGAACTAGTATATCAAATTACTATAAAAGGCATAATATAAATTTTAGTGCAGATGATATATTAATTACTAATGGTGGTTCAGAGGGATTGTTATTCACTCTTATGGCATTATGCGATAATGGTGATGAAGTGCTAGTACCAGAACCATTTTACACTAATTATTACGGTTTTACCATTCCTATAGGCGTTAATATTACTCCTATTACAACTAATGCTCATAATGGATTTAGACTGCCTAATAAATCCAGCATAGTAGATCTTATCACCAATAAAACTCGTGCATTATTAATTTCTAATCCAGGAAATCCAACAGGAGTAGTATATAATGAATCAGAAATTGATATGATAGCAGAAATCGCCTTAGAAAATGATTTGTTTATTATAGCTGATGAAGTGTATCGAGAATTTTTATATGATAACCTAATCTATAAAAGCTTTGGCAGCATAGAGATAATTAAAGAACGAGTAGTAATAATAGATAGTATATCAAAAAGATTTAGTGCCTGTGGTTCTAGAATAGGTTCAGTATCATCAAAAAACAAAGAGTTGATATCTCAAATGGTAAAATTATGTCAGATGAGATTATCATCTCCAACGCTTGAACAAATTGGGGCTAATGCCCTTTATAATATGGATGCTACATATTTTAACGATATAAAAATAGAATATGAAAACCGCCGAAATATCGTTTTTAATGCATTATCACAGATGGATGGTGTAATATGCCAACAGCCAAAGGGAGCTTTTTATATCATTGTAAAACTCCCTGTAGATGATGCACAAGAATTTGCTAAATGGCTCTTAACATCATTTGATATAGATGGTGAAACTGTACTGCTAGCACCTGCACAAAAGTTCTATATATCAGAAGGTCTAGGATATGATGAGGTCAGAATTGCCTATGTGTTAAATACAGAAGATCTTATAAAAGCAATGAATATATTAAAATCTGCCTTGCAACATTACCCTAACAAAAAATAATATCCTAATGTTGGAAGAACCTAACTTTTTGTATAAAAGAAAGTTCTCATACTAGTTAGACCAAATCTACTAGGCGTAATTATTTGTTCCGTACTACCTACAAATAGTACACCATCACTCGATAGTGCATCATGAAATTTATGATACATTTCATCTTTTGCTTCATCGGTGAAATAAATCATAACATTTCTACATACAATTAAATCATAATCTCTTGGATATGGATCTTTAAGCAAATTAAATGCTTTATATTCTACACATCGTTTGATTTCATCTGATATTTTAAAACCATTTCCAAGAGGTTCAAAATATTTTTGCTTTAAATCATTTGGCACATTTTCAATACTTTTTTTAGTATATAAACCGATTTTTGCCTTAGTTAAAGCTTCTTTATCAATATCGACTGCTAAAATTTTGATATTAGCAAGAGGCATTAATCGACTAAGTGCCATAACAAGTGTATATGGTTCTTCTCCAGTAGAGCAAGCAGCACTCCATATTTTTAGATTGCGTTTGTTTTTTAATAAATTAGGGGCTACATCATTTACAAGTGCATGCCACTGTTCGGGATTTCTAAAAAATTCAGATACATTAATCGTAAGATAGTTCATAAATTCATCAAAAATTTTTTTATCGGATTTAAGAGTCGTAAAATAACTCTCATAATTATCAAATTTATTTCTTCTAATCAATGATTCAATCCTACGTTTCATTTGGCGTTCTTTATATAAACTTAAATCTAATCCAGTCAATTTTAAAATATCATTTTTAAATTTTTCATATCCGTGCATAAGATCTCCTAACCTATAGCCAGAGTTCACTGGAATTTATATTCACTAACTCTATTTACAAAAACACAAAAATTTGACGAGTGAACTAAGCATTTAAAATTATAGGAAATCATTTATAAATGACTTCCTATAATACAAAAGTTAACATCGTCAAATTAAATATGCAAAAGTATTTAATGCTGTATTTCACTGCTTCTATTCATTTTCTACAGTTTCTTCTACATCTGCTGGTACGTTTTCTACTGGTATTTCCTCATTTACCTCTTTATCTACTGTTTCAACTTTTTCTACTTCATCAGAATTTTTCATAGAAAGCTTTAATTTTTTAGCTGCTGAATCTGCTTCTAAAATTCTAACTTCATGTTCTTCGCCAACTTTTAACTCATCGGATGGCTTTTCTACTCGTTTATGAGAAATCTGAGAAATATGAACCAATCCTTCAATACCTGGTTCCAATTCAACAAATGCACCAAAATCAGTTAAGTTAACGACTTTTGAATGATAAGTACCACCAACTTCATATCTATCAGCAAATGTCGCCCATGGATCACTCTTAACTTGCTTCATCGAAAGTGAAACTTTTTCCGTTTCTGGATTAGCATTTAATATTTTAACATCTACTATATCGCCAACTTTAACGACTTCTTTAGGACTTTTTACTCTACCCCAAGATAATTCAGAGATATGTACAAGACCATCTACGCCACCAATATCAACAAATACACCAAAGTTCGTAATTCTTTTAACTTCTCCTTTGATAATTTGTTCATTTTCAATTGTTTTCCATAATTCTTCTTTTTTAGCAGTAAGTAGAACTTCATCAATAACTTTTCTTGAAAATACAATTTTTTTCTTATTTTTATTAAATTCGATAATCTTTACTTCTACCGTCTTGCCCACAAATTCGTTTAAATCTTTAACATATCCAATGGCAAGATGTGATGCTGGAATAAAGCCACGAACTTCTTTATAGTATGCAACAACTCCACCTTTAACCGCTTCAGATGTGCGTACTTTCACGATTTTATCAGCATTCATTAATTCTTCAAGTTCATCCCAATCCTTAAACATACTGACACGTTTCATAGAAAGAAGAACATTTCCCTCCCCGTCATCTGAACGCATAACGTATACATCAATTTCTTGATCTTCTTTGATATCGTTTAAATCAAAACTATCGGGATTACTAGCGATTTCTTTTTTCGTTACGATACCATCAGACTTATAACCGATATTTACGACGATTTCTTCACGATTAACTTGAACAACCTTGCCTTTTAGCACATCGCCCTTTTTAGGAATTCTAAATGAATCTCCCATAGAATCCATTAAGTCCATCATGTCCTGCATTGTTTCTTTTTTGTTTTCCATCCAACTTTCCTCACTTACATTTTATTTTTAGCTGTGTCTTGGATAAACATGCATCATACACCGTCAGTATAAACCTCATCACGAAGTTTATCAATAATTTCATTTAAAATCCAATCAGGCGTAGATGCTCCAGCCGATACACCTATACTATCATATTTTTTTAAACTCGTCATCAATAAATTTTCATAAGATTGGATAAAAAAAGTATTTTCGCACACTTCACTACAAATTTCGTATAATTTTCTGCTATTTGCACTATATTTACCGCCAACAATAATCATCGCATCCACTGTACTAGCTAAATTTTTAGCTGATTGTTGACGATTTGTAGTAGCTGTACAAATGGTGTTATAAATACTTATATTTTTTATCTTTTCTTTGGCGATATCCACTATTTCTGCAAATTTTTTTTGAGAATATGTCGTTTGTACTACCAGACTACTACTTCCTCTATCTTCTAATTTATTTGCATCATGAATAGAATTTATAATTTGGGCAGTATTTTCACACCATCCATTGATGCCCACTATTTCAGGATGGTTACAATCACCTATTATGATGATATTTTCACCACTAGAATAACATTCTCTCACCCTATTTTGAATTCGTTTAACATAAGGGCAAGTAGCATCTACAATGTCAATATTCATCTTATTGGCATTATGTAGCACATCCAAAGCTACACCATGTGAACGAATAATAACGCTTCCATCAATATTTTCATCTACTTTATCAATAATATGAATGCCTTCTTCAGAAAGTTTTTCAATCATTTGTTCATTGTGGATAAGTGGACCTAAGGTATATATATTTTTTTTTATTTTGGCAGTATCTCTAGTAATTTTAACCGCTCTTTTTACGCCATAGCAAAATCCAGAATAATCTGCAATTTGTATCTTCATCTCATCACTATCTTTTCATATCCCATGATTATACTTATTTTCTACCTTGATAAATAACAATTTTATTATATATCTGATTTAAAACCTCCATTGATTTCTCATTATAAAAATCCGGTGATAACTTTTGACCATAATATTCTGATAAATCAATAATAGGATGTATCGTTACTCTAATCCTTGAAAACAGTTTATAAGTAGAATCCACTGTAATCGGCAAAATAGGAACTTTTGCCTTAATAGAAAGCATGACGATACCGCCCTTAGCTGGTAATGGTTTAGTGGTTTTATTTCTAGTTCCTTCTGGAAATATCATAACCGATTCATTATTTTTTAATGCTTTAAGAGTTGTTTTTACAGTAGTGATATCATTACCCTCTCTATTAACTGGGAAAGCACCGATATATCGTAAGAAACGCCCTAAACAGCATATCTCAAACAATTGTTTTTTGGCCATAAATCTTAAATATTGTGGGGCATGGGTTGCCAAAACTACTGGATCATGATTGCTAATATGATTAGAGCAAAGTATGCATGGCGAATAATACCAATTATCCATGTCTACTATTTCAACTCTATAAAATATAATATAATACAATTTTATTAAAAATTTTATGATTGCTTTCAAACCTCTCTCCTATACTACTCATAAATGTTTCGTTGCTTTGCCAAATATAAAATTTTATCGACAACTTCATCTACCGTGAGATTACTAGTATCGATAAGTATAGCATCTTCTGCCTGTCTTAATGGGGCCACTTTTCTATTGGTATCTTGACAATCCCTTTTTTGGATAGATTCTTTAATATCCTCCATATTGATATTATTTTCTTTATCTTTTATTTCATTAAATCGTCTTTTCGCACGTATCTCAATAGAAGCAGTAAGAAATATTTTTAAATCAGCATTTGGAAGAACACAAGTACCAATATCACGTCCATCCATAACGACATTATGTTCATTAGCAAATTTTTGCTGTCTTAAGGTCAAATCTTCTCGAATATCAGGATTTTTAGCAAGATACGATACGATATTTCTTACATTAGGCATACGAATTTGCTCACTAATATCATTATCATTTAGATAAATGCTATTTTTTATAAAAGATATCGTTAATGTTTTTAGAAAGTTTTTTAATCCATCTCGTTGATAATTATCATCTTCATTTAAATAAATAATATTATTTTCTAAACATGCTAGTGCAACTGCTCGGTACATAGCACCAGTATCTAAATATATAAAATTTAATTTATCCGCAATTATTTTTGAAATGGTACTTTTACCAGAACCTGCTGGTCCATCAATAGCTATTTGCATTCTATCATCCTCTTATCTTTCAATTTCTTCATTAAGGTCATATATATCATATCGTTTCCAAAGAGCTTCTAATTTTTTGAAATTAGCATATACCCTATTTTTTTCATTAAGACTTAGTGTCATAATCAATGCATTAATAAGGCTCATAGGTGCCACCATAGAATCAATAAAGGTATTCATATTATACAGAGAATAAAGAGAATAATCAACAAAATTACTAATTGGCGAATTATGTCCATCAGTAATCCCAATAATCGTTGCCCCTTGTGATTTAGCAAATTTTACAGCATCCAAAGTACCTTTTGCGTATCTTGGAAAAGAGACTACTATAAGACAATCACTGTCTCCAATACTAATAAGTTCATCAAATGACGAATGAGATCCACTGGGAATTATATGCAAATCTTCGACTATAAAATGCAAATAAAATCCTAGATAATTAGCTAAAATAGCAGAACTTCTATTACCAGTTAAAAATATTTTTTTAGAATTACTAATTATCTTTATTATTTCTTTAAATCGTTGTTCATCAATCATATCAATGGTTTTACGAATATTATCCATATCTTGTGTCATAATTTTTTTAATACTATCTTTATCCACACACATATCATTAGATATATCTAGTCGTTGGATCATGGTCAGTTTTGTTTTTATAGATTCTTGTAATGCCTTTTGTAAATCGGGATATCCATCATATCCAAGAGCCATCGCAAATCGCACAACTGTAGATTCTGACACTCCGACAATTTCAGCAAATCGTGATGCTGTTATATAGGCTACCTTATCATATTCATCAAATATATAATTAGCAATTCGTTTTTGCCCCTTGCTAAGATGATCAAATTTATCTTGGATAAGATTTAGAACATTTTGTTGTTGCATAAAACCTCCTTGCCATCATTATTGTAGTGACTTTAGTTCGTCTTTTGACAAATATCTCCACTTGCCTACTTCTAAGTTCTTTATATTAATACTACCTATGGCAATTCTATTTAGTAAAATAACTGGATGATTAACAGCAGCTAACATACGTCGGATTTGACGATTTTTACCCTCTGAAATTCCCATAACAATATCTGTATATTTACTGCTTTGGCTAATTATTTTAACATCAGCGGGAGCGGTGATATAACCACCAATATCTACTCCATTTTTCAATGTTAACAATTCTTTTGCATTAATTTTTCCTCTAACTCTAACATTATATACCTTTTTAAAATGATGTCTAGGATGAGTTAATTGATTAGCTAACTCGCCATCATTGGTCATAATTAATAGTCCAGAGCTATTAAAATCCAATCTACCAACCGGATATACCCTCTGATCTATATCCTTAATTAAATCCATTACAATTGGTCTTTTTTGCGGATCAAAAACAGTTGTTACATATCCAGTAGGTTTATTCAGTAGAATATAAATTTTTTTGTCTTCTGGCATAATTAATTGACCATCGAACTCTATCTTATCATTATTAGGATTAATTAGAAAGCCCATTTCTACTACATGCCTTCCATTCACCTTAACCCTTCCGTTTTTGATAAATTCCTCGCATTTTCTACGTGAGGCAATCCCACAATATGCCATATATTTTTGTAATCTTATTTCATTCATAAAACACCACTATAAAATAGTTATTCATTTTCTACATTAGATTTATTAAATAAAAAATCAACAGTCTCAAAATCTGTAAGTTCTGGCAACTCGTTAAGAGAAGAAAACCCAAATGCAGTTAAAAACATCCTCGTTGTCCCATACAGTATCGGTTTACCAATACGCTGAAGCCTTCCTTGCTCTTCTATAAACTCTCTATCAATAAGATGTTTAATAGAACTATCTGATTTTACACCACGAATGTCCTCTATTTCAGCTTTTGTAACCGGTTGCATATAGGCGATAATGGCCAGTACTTCGAGCGATGAATGGCTTAATCCCTTTGCAGGAGCTTTACTGCATAACTTTTCTAACCACATATGATTATTAATATCTGTTACGAGTTGGTAGGATTTATCTATTTCTACTAAACGAATACCACGATTTTGGGATATATAATATTCCATCATTTGGTTTAAATGACCCTTTACTTCGGAAACCGAAATATCTAATACATTTGCTATTTTATTAGCGGACAGTGGCTGAGCCCATAAAAATAACATGGATTCAATTATTGACTGTATTTGTTTAGGCTCCAATTTGTTCACTCTCCTGATTTGATTTATTAATTATTATATCTTGAAAATTATCGCTTTGACGAACCATTATAATTCTTTTTTTTAACAGTTCTAAAATGGCTAAAAATGTGACAATAACTTCACTTTTGGTACTTTCATGACTAAATAATGAATTAAAGTTGACATTGCTATCTACTTCGATACGAGATGTTATCATATCTATTTGATCAGTAACAGTATATGCATCTTTTTTTAATGAATGAAAATACAGTTGTCTATTTTTATCTAATTTATTTGTAATGGTATTTAGTCTGGCAATAGCCTGTATTAATAAATTTTTATCCATATTCTGATTTAAAAATTCATTATCATATGTTAATACAAACTGTTCTAATTCTCCTTGAGGTTTTGATAACGAGCGGGAGAACTGCTCTCTATCTTGTAGAAAATTTGCTGCATATTTATATTTTTTATATTCTAATAGACGAATTACCAGCTCGGTACGAGGATCATTATCAGATAAGAGTTTATCATCTTCTGATTGTCTCCATGGAAGTAGCATATTAGATTTTAATTCTAATAACACCGATGCCATTACCATAAATGAACTAGTTATTTCCATATCCATCTCTGTCATTTTATTAAGATATTCAATATATTGACGAGTAACCTCACTAACTGGAATATCATATATATCGATTTCATTGATATTAATAAGATGAAGTAATAAGTCAAATGGACCTTCAAAACTATCTAATTGAATTGTATATGACATTACTCCACACCATCCATATTTGTAATAATATCCAGTATTAGTTTTGATGGTTGCACTTTATTATCTGATATATCCATAGCATGTAAAAATCTATTTTCAATACTGCTAATCTGCTCTTTTGATGAAAATTTATCAGTGTAAAATCTAGCTATGACTTTATCTTTTATAACCATATCTCCCAATTTTTTATATAGGATAATCCCTGCATTCCTATCGATAATATCATCCTTTTTCTCACGTCCAGCACCCAACATCATCGCACAATTTCCTATTTCATCCGAACGCATAGCCGATATATAACCAGTTCTTATGGCACGAATTTCATAGACATATTTACTGGCATTAAAATAATCTGTGCCGTCTTTGACGAAATGTTTATCTGTAGATAATTGATTATTTTTTTTCATTACATAGTGATCAATAACAGCTAGATTACCACCCTGTGCCTTAATAAAATCTCGAAATTTATCATAGGCAAGACCTGATTTCCAGTTCTTTTCAACTAAAGCACGTGCATCATCAATAGATATCTTCTTTCCCATGGATACCATATATGACGACAATATAAGACATAACTCTGTAATATCATCCGCACCATGTTGTGTTAATACATCCACCGCTTCTTTTACTTCTAAAGAGTTACCAATAGCAATGCCCAGTGGTTGAGACATATCTGTTATAATGGCAACCACTTTACGTCCCATATTAGTGCCAATATCCACCATAATTTTAGCAAGTTTTTTTGCATCCTTTATATTTTTTGCAAATGCACCTGAACCGCATTTTACATCTAATACAATGGCATCCGCCCCTGCCGCCAATTTTTTAGACATCACAGAGGCAGCAATTAGAGAAATACTATCCACGGTTGCTGTAACATCACGAAGTGCATATATTTTTTTATCAGCAGGTGCAATATTAGCTGTTTGTCCCACAACAGCAATTTTATTTTTATTGACGATATCGATAAATTCACTAGGGCTAAGCGTAATATTAAATCCATCAATAGATTCTAATTTATCAAGAGTACCACCTGTATGTCCGAGTCCTCTACCAGACATTTTAGCCACTGGCACATTACAAGCTGCAACCATCGGCAAGGCAATCAGTGTGGTGGTATCGCCTACACCTCCAGTTGAATGTTTATCAACAACGATTCCTTTTATTTTATCTAAATTAACAATATCGCCTGAATTCATCAGTGCATAGGTTAAATCAACCGTTTCACGAATGCTCATTTTATTGATAAAAATAGCCATTAACAATGCTGATGCTTGGTAATCAGGAATATTTCCAGAGGTATATTCTGATACAAAAAAATCAATTTCATCTTTTGATAATTCCTGTCCATCTCTTTTTTTTAATATTATATCGTACATCCTCATATCATCACCTCTATGGCTCTTTTTTAAAATCCACTATTTTATTTTTAAAACTCGTTCCGTATTTAGGAGCATTTATTCCTAGGATATCAGCTATTGTAGCTGCCATATCAGAAAAAGTTTTTCGTGTACCAATATTTACTCCCGATTTAATATGTTGTCCATAACATAACATAGGAACATATTCTCTCGTATGATCAGTTCCCTTAAATGAAGGATCATTACCGTGATCGGCAGTAAATATAATCATATCATCCTCACGCATAGTATCAAGTATCTCAGGAATGCGAGCATCTAATTCTTCTATTGCATTACGATATCCTTCAACATTTCTTCTATGACCAAATTTTGCATCAAAATCTACTAAATTCGTAAAAATAATCCCCTTAGAATTTGTTTTTAAATAATCAATCGTCTTATCAACACCATCCATATTAGATACCGTATGAATGAAGTCAGTAATACCTTTTTTATTAAAAATATCTACGATTTTACCCACTGCTTGAACATCAAGTCCTGAATCTTTTGCAATATCCAGTACAGTTTCACCAAATGGATCTAAAGAATAATCACGTCTATTCGGCGTTCGTTCAAATGAACCAAGTTCACCAATAAAAGGTCTGGCAATAACTCTAGCTACTTTATTTTTGCCACTTAAAATCACTCGAGCTATTTCACAATATTTATATAATGTATCCAGTGGCACCACTTCTTCATGTGCAGCTATTTGAAATACGCTATCAGCGGATGTATATACTATTAAATTTCCAGTTTCTAAATGTTCCTTACCATAGTCCTCTATTACAACAGTTCCTGAATAAGGTTTATTACAAAGAACCTTTCGACCAGTTTTTTGTTCAAATTCATCGATAACTTCGTTTGGAAATCCATTTGGAAATGTCTGAAATGGTTCTGGTAAATAAAGCCCTGACATTTCCCAATGCCCTGTAGTAGTATCTTTGCCATTGGATACTTCCATACTTCTTCCAAAAGAACCGATAGGATTATTGACTGGTGGTATCTCAGTCACCATACCATCGATATTTCCAAGTCCTAATTTTCTTAAATTATCAATTTTAAAATTATCCGTAGACTGAGCAATATGCCCCAAAGTATTTGCTCCCACATCGCCAAATTGTTCCGCATCTGGTAGAGCACCCATACCAACACTATCCATTACAAATAAAACAACTCGATTTATCATACTTGGTCTCCTTATCTTTTATCATTAAAAAAACGTTTACTCCTAGTATTCTTATCCGAGGATAATTGTACAAAAGAGCGATTGACCACATAAATTATCACTAAAACAGCTAAAAACAATAACAATAACAATATAAATACTTTGAATGACATCCCAGATACGATGCCAATATTTTTACTATTAGAATAAAAATATTTTAAATTCCAACTCATCAAAAATAAAAATGACATCGATAATAATATATTGACATGTTGAGGTCCTTCATCCAGCCATGAATGCCGTCTATTTTTAAATTGATCTTGTGGATATGATATGCAAAAATTATATAAAAATACAAAAATAATAGCGATAACTGCTGATGGAATATATAAATAAAGTGGAAGCGATATAAAAACATCTCGATAATCCATTATCATATCTCTTTGAATAAATGCTATCATCGCTAAAAACATTTGATTTGTACTCAGTAGAATATATACCACTAATCCGCCATGAGCGGAAATATATAAACTCGTATCAAAAATATACTGATAAGATAACATAAAAAATATATAAAAGAGCATGCATTGCCAAAAGACATTAAGTTTTAAAATTAAATTTAAAAATACAACAATAATAAAAAAGACAATATAAGATAAAGGTTTATAACTTTTATATTTAGGAGTTACACCAAACATCGTAAAAACATATAAAATTGCTTTAAATATACTAGTAAAAACTAATGTCATAATAGTTTCCATAATAACATCCTTATGTGACTGTTATATTTTTATTTTTCTGAGCTTTTTCCCATATTGCATAAGCATGTTCTCTACTGACTTTGGATGGAATATCCCCACCTGAGAGTCTTACAATTTCATCTATTTTTTGTTCATCACATAATTGCCGAATACGAGAAATCGTATGATCCTCCTCATGAACTTTTTCAATCAATAAATGATTATCGCTAATTGCAGCAATTTGTGGTAAATGAGTGATACAGATAACCTGAGAAAGATTCTGTGCCATATCATCATCTATGGATAAATGTCTAGCGATAACACTTAATTTTTGAGCGACAACATGTGCAGTATTTCCACTAATTCCCGCATCTATCTCATCAAACACCATGGCAATACCATCATCTTTTTGACCTAAAATATATTTGATAGCGAGCATTATTCTAGACAATTCTCCACCAGAAATCACCTTTTTAATTGATAAAATAGGCTGTCCAGCATTTGTTGAAATCATGAACTGAACATTATCATATCCATTTTTTTGTATATTCTTACTTTTTTGTATATCGATTTTAAAAATGGCATCTTGCATATTTAACTGATGAATTTCTTCCATTAAACGTTGTTCTAATACTTTCGCAGATGTCATTCTTTTACTGGATATAAGCTGTGCTAATGTATCATAGTCTTTTTGAAGTTTAGATAACTCATCACATAACATAGCCTTTGTTTGTTCTAATGTATTAAATTCATGATATTGTGTCTGTAAATCCTCATAAAACTCAAATATTTGAGAGATGCTATTTCCATATTTTCTTTTTAAATCTTCAATTAATAATAAGCGATTTTCTAATGTATTAAGCCGTTCTTCATCATAACTTAAGTCGCTAGAATAAGATCTAATATCTTCAGATATAGCCTGTATATCATAATAAATACTCTCTGCTCTAGAAGCAAATTCCAAAATAGTATGATCAAAATCACTAATGGATTGTAAGGTGGTAAAAGCCCTTCCCATCATTGTTTCAACGCCATTATCATTGGATAATAACTCCGTGCTTTTCATGATAGAATGATGTATTTTCTCAAAATTTCTTATATAATCTAATTCTTCATATATTAATTCATCTTCATTATCTTTAAGGTTAGCATCGTCAATTTCTGTCATTTGATACTGTATTAATTCCATCTGTCGTTGTCGATAGATGGGATCAATGTCAATCTGATGAATTCGTTTTTTTGTATTTTGTATATCAGAATACAATACCGATAAATTCTGTATCTGACTTGCAAATTCTTCTTCACTTATCGCAATAAATTCATCTAAAATATTAATATGTTCATCTGTATTTAGCAATATTTGATTTTCATGTTGACCATGAATTTGAACCAAAGATGCACCTAATGTTTTAATACTAGATATGGGTACAATTCTGCCATTTATTCGAGAAATTTGTTTTCCACTAGATTGCCATTGTCTAGATATGATTAACATATCATCTTCCATATCATTTTTATCAAATCCTATATCTTCTAATATATTAAAAATTGTATTATTTAATATAAAATTTCCTTGTATAATAGTTTTTTTATCGGGATATTTCATTAAGTCCTTATTAAATCTAGCCCCTAATAATAAATTTAATGCCCCCAACACCATGGATTTTCCAGCACCAGTTTCACCTGTAATTACATTAAAACCACTGGTAAATGGAATGGTAACTTTGTCCATCAATATGAAATTTTCAATATAAAGTTCCAAAATCATAATGACCTCACTTTAGTGAATTATGAAATTTCTCCACTATTTCAGCAACTAAATTTTCACTTTTTGCTAGAACAAATATCGTATCATCACCAGCGATAGTACCAATGATTCCGTTTATTGCTTGAGAATCAATGGCTGCTGCGGCAGCATTGGCAGAACCAGCTAGCGTTTTAATAACGATGGTATTACCAGCTGACTCTATCGATAATACAGCATCTCTAAATATTTTTCTTAATCTATCCGAAATTACAATTTCTTGATGTTGAACCGTACTGTAGCAATATTTCCCATTTTTTGAAATAGTCTTAACCAACATAAGATCTTTTATATCTCTTGAAATCGTAGCCTGTGTTACATTAAAACCACTCTTCTTTAAATATTCTGTAAGAGTTTCTTGAGTTTCTATATCATGTTTTTCAATTAACTCTAATATTTTAGCTTGTCTTTGATATTTCATATATGCCCCCTATTTAAATTTTTCTCGAGATAAATTCACTATTTCATCGATTATTTCTAATGAAAATTGATGCTGAACTATTACATTTTTATTTTTTGTAGCATATGCTAAAAATTCTATATTGCCAGCTGCTCCCTTTATCGGTGAAAAAGTAATATTTTTAATACAAAAACCAATATTTACTGCAAAATCAATAATATCCTCTAAAACAGCCTTATGACTAGCTATGGATTTAATAATACCCTTATTTTTCGAGGCCTCTTTTTTTCCTACTTCAAACTGTGGTTTAATTAAAAATACGATATCTGCTGTATCTTCCATACATTCATAAGCAATCGGAAGTACCAATTTTAAAGAAATAAATGATACATCAATACATACGAAATGAATATCATCATCGAGTTCCTCTTTTTTTAGATGGCGAATATTAGTACGCTCTTTATTAATAACACGATCATCCTGCCTAAGCTTCCAATCAAGTTGACCATATCCAACATCGACTGCATATACCTTTTTAGCATGATGCTGTAGCATACAATCAGTAAATCCACCTGTAGAAGCACCGATATCTAAACATATCACGCCTTCTAAATCAATATCCCAAAGGTCAATAGCTTTTTTAAGTTTAAGACCACCTCTACTGACATATGCACAACCAGCTTCACGTATTTGAATGTCTGCATCGATTAACACTTCACTTCCAGCTTTATCAATACGTTCATTATTAACATATACCGCTCCAGCCATTATCAGTCGTTTTGCTTTTTCTCTAGATGATGTCATATTTTTTTGTACGAGAAGAACATCCAGACGCTGTTTTTTTTTCATGCTTTATTCACCTTATAATTTATTTTTTATCATATTTGTAATGTTTTCTGAAGTTAGTCCAATACTTTTTCTTAAAATATCTATATTTCCTTGGGGTACAAATTTATTAGGAATACCAAAATTTAAAATGCTCGAATTTTTATAAAGACTTTTTATAAAATTATTAAATCTACTGCCAAATCCACCTATTAATATGCCATCTTCTAGTGTGATAATTTTATCTGTATTTAAAGAAGATAATATGCCAAACCAAGACTTATTACTGATAGGAGTCACGCATCTAGCATTTACCACCGCATAATTTATATTATCATGTTTAAGATTATTGCTAATATCCAATGCCATGGATAGCATATTACCCACCGAAATAATAATACCATCATTGCCTTCTAATATTATTTCTGGTTTTGTAATATATTTATCGCTATATCTTTTATTTGTATCAATATCATAATCTGCTAATAAATCAGCCTTACCACGTGGATATCTTATCGCAATGGGAGCATTATGCTCAGTTAATGCATATTCCATCATCTTAAACAATTCATTTCCATCTTTCGGAGCTAGAATGGTCATATTGGGCATATTCCCAAAATAACTTAAATCAAATACCCCATGATGGGTTTCGCCATCATTTCCAACCAATCCTGCCCTATCGACGGCAAATACTACATGTAAATTTTGGATACAAATATCATGAATTATTTGATCATATGCTCTTTGTAAAAAGGTGGAATAGACTGCGACCACCGGTTTCATACCAGAAACTGCCATTCCACCTGCCATTGTTACAGCATGCTGTTCTGCAATTCCTACATCAAAAAATCTATTTGGAAATTTTTCTTTAAATACACTAAGACCTGTTCCTTGTTCCATGGCGGCTGTAATAGCAACTATTTTATCATCATTACTTGCTAATTCTACCAATGATTTGCCTAAAACTTTTGAAAAAGATTCTTCTTTTTTAGAAATAGTTTGACCAGTTTTAATATCAAATGCAGAAATTCCATGAAATAAATCTGGCTTATTTTCTGCTGGTCGATATCCTTTACCTTTTTTAGTAATAACATGAATAAGCTTAGGACCTTTTACTTCCTTAGACATTTCCAAAGTTTCTATGAGTTCTGTAATATTATGTCCATCAATAGCACCGTAGTACTGATAACCTAAGCCTTGAAAAATCATTCCATTAGTGAACATAATTTTTATACCAGTTTTAAATCGATCCGCATATCGAAATAAATTATCACCAATCTTAGGTATGGATTTTAATGCCTTACCTGTTCTACCTTTAATATTAGTATATGCAGGCGCCATTCTAAGATGTGATAAATGTGATGATAATCCACCTACATTTTTCGAAATAGACATTTCATTATCATTTAAAATAACAGTGATATTTAGATCGCTATTACCGACATTATTCATTGCTTCAAATGCCATACCACCAGTCATAGCACCATCACCAATAACTGCGATAACTTCACCACTTTCACCTTTTAAATCACGTGCATTAGCAATTCCCACAGCAGCTGATATCGAAGTAGAACTATGTCCTGTATCAAAAACATCATATTCACTTTCGCTTCGCTTAGGAAATCCACTTAATCCACCAAATTGTCTTAAAGTAGAAAATTGATCTTTACGACCTGTTAAAATTTTATGTACATAAGATTGATGGCCGACATCCCAAATTATTTTATCCTTTGGTAAATCAAACACCTTATGTAATGCCAAAGTAAGTTCAACTACTCCAAGACTAGGTGCAATATGCCCACCAGTTTTTGAAACATTATGGATAAGAAATTCTCTAATTTCAACAGAAAGTCTTACCAAATCCTCCTTCGTTAACTTTTTCAAATCCTTAGGAGAATTTATATTATCTAACAGCATACCCTCACCTTTACCCTCATACACTATTTTAAAATGTTTTTTATCATAAATATATCATAATTAGAACTATTTTTTAACAAATATGGATTTATAAACATTTACAAATGCTATTACAGTGCCTACTCTAATGACAATTTCTCGCCAATGAATCAGTGCCATTTGTTTACCATATGCCTTGCCACCCACTGTAAGAGCAGCAACAATGCCTGTTAATATGGCAGAAACGGCAGTAAATTGAAATGCAGTAAAATTCATATATGACATTCTAGCCATGATGATTGCAGTGGCAGCACCACTGATAATTCCAGATATATCACCGACTACATCATTGCAAAATGCAGCGACAGGACCTGCGTTTTTTACTAAATATACACAGTATTTTCCCTCTTTAATATTCTGTGCAGACATAGAATGAAATGGAACTTCATTAGCAGCAGTAACTGCAATACCAATGGTATCAAAAATTACGCCAACAAAAATAATTGCTAATAACACGATTATCGCAGGCAATAATCCCACATTTCTTAGTACTTGTTCAGATAATAATCCCATAATAATTGATAAACAAAATGTCAAAATGCTTATCTGAATAATCCAATTTCTACTTCGTTTATTTTGAGTTTGTTTAATACGTTTCTTACTCATGTTCTACCTACTATAAATTAAGGTGGCAGTTTTGTATGTTAACTTTACGGCTTAGGTCTGGTTGGATTTCCCCCAACACCACTGTTTTGTTACCAAAACAGCCGTTTCCGATTAAGGCATTGTCTATATTGTTACCATATATATGACCAGATTGCCACTTAGACCGCACTTCAATCCATACAAAACCCTTTCGACAGTCTAGGAGATTTCCTCTAACAGCCTCATCTTTTCTTAGCCTCTTTTGCAAAATTGGTTTACTTAAGCAATGATCAACTTACACAGGGCCCTATGTAAATCAACCTGACTCACATCCGCCCATCTCACTCAAGGCAGGCTACACTACACTTAGATAGTTTACCAAATGCAGGTTTATCCTATAAGTTTTCACCATATAGGTCTCCACGAAATGAGGGTCATCGCCCACATGCCATTGCGGATCGCCCCCAATTTCTTAACTCTCAGCACAAACCCCCAACTGGGCGTTAGCGGCAAATACCAAGAGCTTCATCGCTATGCCCTTCAACGGATTTTTAGCCCCGTCTTCCAAAAAGACAGCACTGACTAGAATACTGCGCCACCACTTTATATTCCATTAATAATATGTGCCACCATAATACCTAAAATAGCACCAACTAATACTTCTACAGGAGTATGACCAACTAATTCTTTTAATTTTTCTTCTGGAAAAGGTCTATCATTCGTCATATCTTCAATAATTTGGTTAAGAATAGATGCCTGTTTGCCCACGGCACGTCGGACACCAGAAGCATCATACATAACGATTAAACTAATTACCAGAGCCATTCCATAGATATTAGAATACCATCCATTATTAAGCCCCACTGCTGTCGACATAGACATAACAAAAGATGCATGACTAGATGGCATTCCACCTGACCCAATAAATTTAGAAATATCAAATTTCTTTTCTTTGATATAATAATCAAGAACTTTTAGAAATTGTGCGATAAACCATCCCCAAAAAGCAGATACAAATACTTGATTATAAGTTATATCTAAAAAAAATCCCATTCAATCACATCCATTCATCTATCTCTACAAATCAAATCATCAATCATTGCTCTTATAAACCAAGTATCATAATCTAAAGTCGACAGTAAATCTTTCGCATCGTTTGATAATGTATGAACCATATTTTTTGATGCATCCATACCGATAAGAGTCGGATATGTTAATTTATTATTTTTGTCATCTTTTCCGATACTCTTACCCAATTTATCAGCATCGCCTTCAACATCTAAAATATCATCTCTAATTTGAAATGCATGACCTATTTTTAAGGCGATATTTCTTAATATTGATAGTTCCTTTTTAGAAGCATTTCCCAGATATGCACCACATAAAAATGAAGCCTCTAATAGAGCAGCTGTTTTGTTTTTATGAATAAAATCTAAAGTAGACACATCAGCATTTATAAAATGTTCTTTTTCACAGTGAATATCTGCCATTTGACCAACTATCATACCTTCTACGCCTGCTTTTGATGCTATTTCATAGGAAGCACGAACCATGGACTGATCATAATGAAACGTCATAATAGTATGAAATAAATTTTTATAAGCAAAATTTAACAGTGCATCTCCTGCTAGTATAGCATCTGCTTCTGTAAATTTAATATGATTAGTCGGCTGTCCTCTTCGCATACAATCATCGTCCATAGCGGGTAAATCATCATGGATTAATGAATAGGTATGTATCATTTCCAGAGCATAGGCAAACGGCAGAGCTTTTATATCATCCACATCATAATATGATGCAACTTCTAACATAATAATCGGACGGATTCTTTTCGCATCAGAAAACAAACTATATGATATTACATCATATAACTGTCTTGAAAATATATTTGTTTTATTATATTGATTAAAAAATTGCCGTTCAAAGAACTGGGATAAACCATTATCAAATTTATATTTTATTTTATTATATTTATTCTTAAAACGATTTGAATTGATATCAGTTGTCATTCATTATTCTCCTACCAACATATCAACTTGTAATTGTGCATCGTTTAATACTTTTTTACAATCTTTATATAGATTTACAGCTTCACTAAATAGCTCCAAAGAAACATCTAGACTAATCTTATCATCTTCCAATAAAGCAACTATTTCCTGCAATCGATTAAAATTTTGTTCGTAACTAGTTTTTTTCATATGCCTTCATCTACCTTTTGAATCACATTACATTGTACCTTACCAGTGGAAAATATGATATTTATATGCTCATCTACCTGTATATCTTCAAATGCTACCATATCTCCCATTTTATTTTCGACTATGGCATAACCCCTATCTAAGATGGATAGCGGACTAAGTGCATTAAGTTTAGAACCAATAGAATCTAAAATCATATTTTTTTTATTTAGATTAAGTATTTGTCTCAAATTTTGCGGACAGAAATAATCTAACTTCTGATACTCATTATTAAATTTTATCTTTAATAATCTATTAATATCCATATATACATCATTTAATGCTTTTGTTAGATGTTTTATATCAGGTGCTACAATCTCAGCAGCAACAGAAGGAGTAGGAACTCTTATATCGGCAACATAATCACATAAAGTGGTATCAATCTCATGACCTACTGCACTAATTACTGGAAACGGCATAGAAAACACCGTCCTTACTAGCATCTCATTATTAAATGCCGATAAGTCCTCACCAGCTCCGCCACCACGTGTTAGTATTAAGGCATCGATATCCTTATACTTACTAGCTATATTTAGGTTATTAATAATAGTTGATACCGCATATTCTCCTTGAACCACACTGGAAAATACTAAAACTTCTAAATACGATGCTCGTCTTTTTAGTACATTTAGTACATCTTGTAATGCTGCTCCATGCTTTGAGGTAACAATAGCAATTTTTTTAGGATATTTCGGCAAAGCTTTTTTATATTCTAATGAAAAAAGCCCTTCTTTATCTAGTTGTTTTTTTAACTGTTCAAAAGCTACTTTACTTTGACCCTCACCTTTCATTTGAATATCATAGGTCTTAATTTGATACTGACCTCGTGCTTTATATACGACTAAACTTCCATATAGTTCTACGAACTCACCATTTTTAATTAAGTCGACATTATCGCCACTTTTTATCCAGTTTTCGAGTTCGCTTTTAAACATAACACATGAAACAGAAGAAAATTCATCAGCTATTTTAAAATATGCATGTCCAAGTGATGATAAGCGATAATCAGAAATTTCACCAACTACTTTTAAACTGGATAAAATAGGATCAAAGCTAATATGACGAGATAAATAGTCATTTAGCTCACTAACAGTTAATGCTCTAAGTTTCATATTATAGCTCCTATGTGCAAAAAAGGCATAGAACTACTCTTTGCCTCTTTTACACATCTATGCTTTACTTCTTAACCATGTACCTAAAAGTCCATTAATAAATGACGAAGAACTCTCATCAGAAAATTTTTTAGCCAATTCCACTGCTTCATTAATAACTACCCTATTAGGAATGTCTTCATATAATATTTCTGTAACAGCAATTCTCAAAATGGCAAGTTCTACCTTAGAAATTCTATCTATTTTCCAATCATCTTTTAAATAATTTTGTATTACCTCGTCTACAGCTGTTGCATGTTGTAAAAAATTGCCTCCAAGTTTAATAACATATTCTTTATCATTTTTATTTAACATAGAATTGCTAACACCTTGAAGCAATTGATCATCGCTATATGTACCATGGATATCCATTTGATATAGACAATGCATTGCCGTCGTTCGGGCATCTTGTCTCCCCACTATGTTATCCCTCGTATGTCTTATACTGTTCTACTTTAGGCTCATCTTCTACTTCTGTTTTCTCTTCTGTATCAGCTACATCCAATTCATTTTTTTCCAAAACCAGCTCATTCAAATCGCCATCCACCACTTTTTCATCCTCAGTAGTGTTTTTTTCTAATTCTATATCTTCTACTTCGACATCTTTTACTTTTTTATTAGAAATATTAATAGCATCAATAAATACATCGACAGTTTTTACCGTTAATTCCGTCATTTCCTCTACGACAGTCTTAACTTTAGACTGAACCTTCATCGCAACCTTTGAAATATTCTGTCCATATTCCATCACTAAATGCAGTGTAACAAAAACTTCATTATCATCCACACGTATACCAACGCCCTTTTTGCTACCTTTAAATCCTAATTTTTCAGCAAAATCATTAGCAAAACCACCATGGAATCCATGTACGCCTTCCACCTCAGTAACTGCAATAGAAGTGATTATTGCAATAACCTCATCAGAAATATTAATAGTACCATTTTCTAGTTTATCAATTTTCATATTATCAGACATTTTATCCTCCTTTTCTATATAGTTAAAAGACGCGTTTATCCATTTGACAAACGCGCCCTAACAGACTAACTATTCTTCTTCACTAAACACGTCTGCTTTAAACATTGAGTGTAATTTGTCACCGCATACTGGGCATCTTAACTCATCTGCCTCAACCACCGCTTCACTTAAATCATATGTGTCCTCGCAAGTGCCACATATGTATTCATTATCAAAACAATCATCTAAATCATTATATAGATCATCACCTAATTCCTCTATATAATTTTCTAGTTCCGCTAAATCACCATCTACATCTTCAACATACTCTTCCAGGCTTTCGAGGTCTGTATCAAGTTCATCATAAGCCTCTGCAAAATCCCCTAGCAAATCAATAACCATTGTTAATAATTTGCCTTCTTTAGTGCTGGTATCGATGTCCATGCCATCAGCCATACCCTGTAAATAGGATACTTTTTCTAAAAGTAAACTCATAAACCTCTCCTTTCACCTTAGGATGAGAAAAAGAAAACTTCCACTCATCTTATGTCATCATAGTAGTCTATAAAGACTAAGCACGAGATAGATATTCATCACTTCTCGTATCTATTTTAATCTTATCCCCCTCATTAACAAATAGGGGAACATTCACTGTTGCACCAGTTTCAACCACTGCTTTTTTCGTAACATTAGATGCGGTATCACCTTTTACACCAGGTTCTGTTTCTGTAACTTCTAATACCACAAAATTAGGAGCTTCTACCATAAAACATTGGTTTTTATAAAACTTTAAAGTAACATTTTCATTTTCTTTTACATACTTAATAGCCGTTTCTACAAGTTCATACTGCAAAGGGATTTGCTCATATGTCTCGTTATCCATAAAATAATATAAATCGCCATCATTATATAGATACTGCATATCTTTAGTTTCTATATGTGCTCTTGGAAATTTTTCTGATGGATTAAATGCTTGTTCACGAGTGGCACCATTTAATAAAGACTTATATTTCGTTCGAACAAATGCTGCACCCTTACCTGGTTTAACATGTTGAAAATCAACGACCACCACTGGCTCTCCATTAATTTCAAAAGTTACACCTTTACGAAAATCCCCTGCTGTTATCATATTTTCCTCCGTACATTTACTCTTTACTTTTCCATAAATTTTTAAATAAATCTATTGCCAAAACATAGCTTAAATGCTTAAATCCCGTTATCTGTCCCATACATACAGGGGCAATTACAGAACTGTGTCTAAACTTTTCTCTTGCATAAATATTAGAAAGATGGACTTCCACACTAGGAATATTAACCGCTTCTATAGCATCTGCAATGGCATATGAGCTATGAGAATATGCTCCAGCATTAATAATAATACCGACAGTAGCATCTTTATTGTCATTATCCATATATATTGTATGTATTTTATCTATGATATCCGCTTCTGAATTTGAAAAAAAGAAGTCTACAGCTATCTCATAATCTAAACATTTATGAATGAGTATCTCTTTGATATCAGCCCATGATTTTGTGCCGTAAATTTCATGAGAGCGAATGCCTAATAAATTAATATTTGGACCATTTATAATATATATTTTATATCTCATACCTAACTCCATAATATCACAATTTACATAATTACTCAATTTGCTTTTTTAAAATCCATACAATAATTTATCCCTATCTATTATATCCTTATAATAGGTGTTTTAACCACATTATATAATGAATTTAATATATAAATAACATCATCGGCCACTTGTTCTGGAGTTTTATCATCGACTAATATTTCAAAATCCGCTAGAGAGCGATATGTTTCTTCACGATCATAATAAATAGCATGAATATCAGTGGCAAGCGGTCTAGTTTCATCATTTTCAACTCGCTTTACCAAAGTATCAACCCGTGCATTAAGAAATATAATCTGGCCATGCTCTTTCATACGTCGTCTATTGATATTTTCTGTGACAATACCACCCCCAGTTGCTACAATTTCAATTTGACTACCACTAGCAAGTTTTGTATTGCCACCTGAAATTTTTCCATTTATAATTTCTTTTAATACATTAATCTCTTGTCTTCGAAATTCTTCTTCTCCCTTACTGGAGAAAATATCCACGATAGACGTTAAATGAAATCTATCGATGACATACATATCCGTATCTACAAATTCACAACCAATTTTTTGCGACACTAATGTAGCAGTAGTGGTTTTACCACAGCCCATCATACCAATAAGAAAAATTAAATTCTTCATTATGGTACCATCTCTTTCCATGAAATAACTTTGTACCCACGCATGTCCTTAGCACGCTGTATCCCTTCAAATATCGGTGGATTTGCCATCGCTTCACCCTCGACATTAGACTTATCTGGAACGGTTATGATAAGGGGAACCTTACCATAAGTGATAGAATATATAACATCTGCACCTATTTGATGTTGAATATCATCCATATTAAAATTTTGTTGAATTTTTTTCATATCATTATGTTCAGACGAGCCCCCCATGAGATTAATAATCTTACGACCATCTGATCCATGAAGCGCCCTATATGCTTCAGGATAGTTCATCATCGTTTTTACGATTTCTTCCTGACCACCATCACGCCCATTATGTAACGCCTTTGACAAACAGTTAATATGCTTACCACCAGCACCATAAAAAACGATATGCCCCTCAGCAGCAATCATTCCTTTAAGTTTTATGTTATCATAAACACCATTATTCCCATCAGCATAACCATATACATCACCCATCGTTAATATAATACCCTTATAAGTAAGTCTGGTAGCAGGTACTATAATGGCATTTGGATATTCTGTTTGTATGGTTGGAATATCGTTTTCATGTGGTGATATAAAAATAGGTCTACTCGGATCATTATTGACAATACATACTCTATACGCCCTATCATAGTTATCAGGATGCATTTTTACGATATTATTTTCATTCGAAAAATCAATTAACTGAGTTAATCTACTATTATTATCAGTCGTTCTTTTAAATTTATTCGCATGAACTCGTTCCTTTGTATTATCAATAAATTGCCACACTTCATCGGTATCTTCGCTTATATTTCGTGTCTTTAATAAATTAATGCGTCTATCGACATCAAAAGCCGTGTCATATGTGGCTAATACATCCTGTTCTAACATATTGCGATAAGTATTATAGTCCATCATATATTCAGGATTTAACACTCTATTATTAAATAATACAGCCCCTAAAGCATAGTTTTCCTTTAGCTTTTCTTTTATCTCCGCTGCAGGAGCAGTTTCATTTATATTGCTTATTCGCAATGCTATCTTATGTTTTTCTTCTATATTATCCGATGTATATTTGCCCAAATTTTCATTATATACACCGGCATTATTCATAAATAAATTTCGTTTTAATTTAATATCATCTACACCATTATCATTAAGATTATCAATTAGCTGTGGTCCATTCATTTCACCAGTATTTGGATTTACTTCCGTTCCATATCTAGTAGCATTATATCCTAGACCTTGATTATTACCCGTGCTCGGTTTATAAAAGTCAATATATCTATTTTCAACATTGACGGATTCCCCCGTCATAAAATGAACATCTTTTTCATCTAGTACACTACCATTCGCATCATATTGTTTAAATTTTCGTTTAAGCTTAGAAAATGCCACTCCCGAAATAAATACCTTACTCGGATTCATTCTACCATAACTAGATACTTCTTTATCCACGATAATCGCTCCAGAATGAATGTTATTTTTCGTAGCATAGTCGAGTATTAAATACAGTTGACCAGTAGGAAGGTTGAATCGATGATTATCCCTAAAAAATATCGTAGAATATGCTCCTCTCATCACAATATCTTCCATAGCATATACGTTCCCAAATACAAATAATCTTCCTGCAGCATTTTCAAAATTATTATCTACTAATAATTTAATATTCCCTGCCATTACATTTCCCCAATTCTTTAACCACTGATTATCCTCATGTGAAGATTGAGCTATTCCATCATGTTCACTAGCTTGTATTTGGGAACCATCATTAATTAGTATATCAGAACGTGTAATAAGATTACCTGTTACGCCAATGCGACCATAAGTTCCCCGATACTCATTCATAATAAAACTTGGTATTTTATGATTTTTTAGCACCGCTTCATCTAAAAATGCTCCTTTATCACAATAATCTTCTCGCAGTCCTGCCACGATACCTGCACTACTTTGGACATCATCTTTATTTTTTCCAAAAACACCATAGGCATATACACTTCCTTTGACTTCAGTTCCTACACTACTACCTCCAAAATAAGGTGGTTTTTTACCCGTATCCATAATAAAACTACCAGATATTAATCCATAATTACGTACTTCATTATTTTTAGGATATGGTGTAGCGATATTCTCCGACTTAATAATATAGGAATATTCTGGTTCTATCATTCTTACATTTACATTAATTGGTTTTTTAAACTGACTAAATTCGCCATTGGTAGTAATAGATATATCTAGTCCATAAATATTTTCATGATCACTTTTAATTTTTAGTCTAGGATTATCGGCATGTATGGTAGCATTTAATTCATCGATGGTATTAAAATTACTAATAATTTTTACAGTATCTGTATTTTTATAAGCGGTATTATCTTCTACTAATTTAGACAGTTTTACATCTTTTAGTTTATCCGTATAGTCATCATTTAATGCAGGATTGGTATCTGTACCATTTTTAATCTTAAATTTTAAACATTTACCAAAAAATTCTTTTTCGTCATCATCTAAATCAAATACATATTCCCACTTTTCATTTTCTTTCTCTACTAAATCATACTGCAATAGACCAACTTGGTTAAACTTTCCATCAAGATTGTCATTTGGTTTACTAAATTCTTTATATTTTGCCTTTGTCGTGATGGTATTATCGCCATATAGTAAATATTGATAATATCTCTTTAAAAATTCACATCGTAATGCCCTTTGTAAATAAATTGCTACATTTTCACCTGATATGGTTCCATTTTTATAATCATCATCGAGTTTTGTCATAAAAACTTCCCACTGTTCTGTGCCTAAAAATGTATCCTTAAAATCATCCGTTTTAAATGCCTCAAAAATATTTTTCACACTACCATCTTCTTGTTTTAAAATATTATATGCACCACTAAGCACATAACTGGCATATTTTTCAGCATTATACGACATATCATCGATTTCATTTAGGCATTCTTCTATGATTCCATCATTAAGATAAAATGCTTGATTAGAACCTTTTAATACATAGGCATGCTTAAAATTAGCCATACTCACAATGGCAATAGCTGTTCCTAATATCAAAAATAAAGAAATCAAAATAACGACTGCCAAAACAGCAACCCCTTCATTTTGATTTAATGTATTGAATATTAGTCTATCTCTTAGTTTTAATATGATGCGTTTCATGTCATCACTTCTTTCTTATAGAGGTGTCAGCAGTCGCTAATAACACTTTTTTATCCGAATTTTTATACACATTAACCACTACCCAATAATAATTATTACTATTATTAATATCATCTTGACTTTCTGGATTAGTAATATAACCTCTCACAAAATCTACAGTTCCCCTATTTAACCGTTCATCTACCCCTATTTCAAATGAATTAGTGACATCATTTTCATATACTGTAAATGTTTTCTTAGGCAGTTCTGATGCATAAGAATCATCCACCGAAAAGCGGAATTTTATAAATGGATTTGGCACTGACGCATCATCGCTACCTAATCCAAACTCCTCTACTGCATAATGCCCATCGATATATACACTAATATCATCATCATCCGTAATTTTCTCCCACTCATTAGAACTAATAGATGGACGAGAAGAATGACCTTTTCTAAGATCGCTTATAGTAACACTCTCAGGTGTAACAAACCATGCATTAGATCCTAAAACATATTTTTTACGTGGTCTTTTTTTCGAATTATAAAAATAACATGAAAATTCATATGATGATGTAGACTCATCGGGTGGATTATTATCCATTAGCACCGAAACGCATCGATTAATCGTTTTATCTAGTTCAATAGGTGTTCCATCATATTTCCATATATCAATAAGCAACTGACCATACCTACTTTTATGAGGTATCATCACATAATCGACATCTGGCATCTCAGGCTCTACTTCTAATACATTCGGTTTGTCAGCAGTTCCTAGATTTCTAGCTGTTTTTTTGTCGATGATTTCCACTTCGATATATACATCGTTATCATATAGTTCATATGTTTTTAGGTATTGCTGTGGCATGCCCGAGTTGGGATCATTAGGTATTTTACCCATTTTTACAGCTGCATCATATTCCGCAATGGCCTTTGTAATAGGTTGAACTGCTGCTTCTGCATACTCCGTTTGCCATCCCTGTGTAACATCATCTACATCTGGAGGCTCTTGTTTAATTTGTTCCACCGCAATTTGTGCAATATATTCCGCAAATAAAATTTCTTTTGATAATCGCCCAATCTCCACTGACTTTAAAAAATTATTTAAAAACGGAGCTACAACCATCGCTAATAATGCTAGCCCTACCAATATTTCCACCAAAGTGACACCATCTTGCTTTGATATGGATTTTTTTATAGCATATTGTAATGTTCGCATATAATTCTCCATCAGAATACTATTTTTTAACTAGCTTAACATTAGAACCTATACTATCTAATATCAGTCTTGGTCTATTGACATCATCTTGTTTTAATACCAAATAAACCTGCCTAGTAGACTGATTATCAACACTTAATCTAACCGAACCCATATCGCCATTATCTACACGTGGAGATGATTTTAACTCCACAAAGATTTTGTCCTGATAATTAGGCATAAAGGGATAATATGGTGGCGTCTGCGGAAATGCCGATAAGTCGCTTTTATATTGAAAAGAAAACTTACCATCTTTTTCCACTATCTTTAATTCCATCGTTTCATCTTTTCTACCTGATTGTAGTTCCAGTTCCCGAGCATCAGTTTTACCAATCATATATCGTGGTTGAATAGATGAAGGCGAATTCATCATGAGATAAAAGTCTGATTTTATCTTAGGCACTTCTGGACTCGGCATATCATATCCGAGTGTAGTCGTTTGGGTTGGAGTAGAAGTAATCGATGAATTAGCAGAACGTATGGGTTCAGTGGCTACACTAGAGATAGGAGATGTTGCATATTTGGCAATATCCAGAGGTGCTTCTTGTTTGAAAAGTGCATCCCAACGCTTATCATAAATAAAAGGATTATGACGTTTAAACTCCGTTTCATATTTCCAACATACATCTTTTAATTTTTCATTAGCATAGTAATATGGATAGATTAGCGCAATATTACCTGTTACATCATCATCAAAACGACTTTTTTTGTTTGTATCCATTTGCGCCTTAGAAAAAGAATAAGACGTAATGATAATCATATTACTGTTATTTTCTAATTCTCTAATAGCTGCTCTAATATTATTATAACTACCCTCTACACTGAGATTTACCTTAATACTTTGAACCTTTTGTTCCCAACTCTGTTTATTTTTCTCATTTTCTTGCTTATTTTCCTCGATTTCCTCTATTCTTTTTTGCATCATCTGCTTAGAAATAGTACCTAATAAACTGTCATCATAATTTTCCACAATGTACTCTAACGACGTTTTTTCTGGATTATATTTAGGAGCTTTCACGACATTATCAAAATTATATGTTTTTACCTCTAGATGATGCCTTTCTGATAAATCCATTAACGCACGTATAATATTTTCTTGGTATATAGCAGGTGGTAATACTCTTTGTAAAAAATCTACTTTATCTTTTAAAGAGGCTATTATTTTCTTTTGTTCTTGTTTATTAATAATATTATTTTCTAATAAGGCGAGTTCTTGTCTACTCTGTTCCAAAGTAGACATTGCCACATCTTTTTTTTCATAAATAGGACGAAAAACGAAAAACACCACGGCAAACAGTAGCCCAAATACAGTAAGAGCTAATAAAAGTTTTTTCTCACGATTACTCAGTGTCATCTTCTTCACCTCCTATCGTGCATTCAAAAGCAAATTCATAATATTCAAATGTTTCCATCGTTGGAGCATTTCCCAGTTCTGTTCCTGTCACTGACTGCTGTTCTACCTTTGAAATAGTAGATATTACCACGCTAGAAAATCGATCGATTTCTCGAATTTTGTGTAGAAAATCTGGAATTTCTTCTTTATTGGTAGTACGACCACTAATTTGTACGCCATTTGACGAATCAAAACTTAAATTTAGATAAACAACTCCATCAGGTAAATTATTTTCAATATATCTAGATACAGATGTCGCCGATGCATGTGCATTTTGTATTTGTTTTATAATAACAACCTTTTCATCTACACCTTCTTTTAATGCATATAACAGCTTAATATTACTTACTTCTTCATTTCGAATAGTTAATTCTTTTTGTATTAAAGTATTTTGTTTTTCTAAGTCTTTAATTTCAGCTAAGGTATTATAATATTCTAACACTGCCAGTGTAATCACCGCTGCGATAAGAAGAATGCCTAGCAATATATAAAAGCGACGTTTATTTCTAGTTAAATATTTTTTTGGAAGCAAATTTACATTTTTTTTAGCATATTGCTTTATATTATTTTCTAGACTTTTGTCACCAGAAGATTTTTTCTTTATTAATTTTTTCATAAAGATACCTCCTGATCTAAAATAACACCAATACTAGGAATTAAAAGGCTATAATCAGAATGAGGTACAATCGTAGAATCTGGAGATGATAATTTCTTAACCTTTATACTATGATATTTCGATAAAAAAGTATCGATACCATTTAAATTAGCACCGCCACCAATTAAATATATTCCATCGACAGAATAACCAAATTGTCTAGTTTTAAAAAACTCTATCATTCGACCCATCTCTCTAGCAATTTGTTCATAGACATGTTCTAACATAGGGTCGACACCACTATCACTAACACTGGATATTCCATCATCTTTTTTTAATTTACTCGATAGGCGATCTAGACGACTAACAGGTTTTGGTTCTGCTTTTTTGATAGCTTTTTTCTGAGCATACTTCGCATTAAATAATAACTGACGCACCGTATCCGATTTAATGTCTTTAACAGCTACTAGTTCTTCTATAATAGATTCTATCCCGATATCACTCACGCTATTAGCAAAGTATTGTCTACCTCGAAACATGGTCAATCTAGTATTTTTAGCACCAATATCCACCACCAAAATATTAGACTTTTCTTTTAAAATACTTTGATAAAAATAACTAAATATCGCCTCGGTATAATTCGTTATTTTCTTCGGTGTTAATTTTATATTTTGTGCAAGTTTTATCTGTTCTTCCATTAGTTTTTTAGGATGAACCACCACCATAATTTCAGCAAACTGTTCCATCGTTTGCGAACTAAGTTCATTATCAGAATTTTTATTAATTTTTATCTGATTTACACGAAAATCCATGGCAAATGCATCCACATCATATGGCAAGAACTGCTCTGCATCATATCGAAGCATTTCCCGCATTTGTTTAATCGGCACGATGGGAAACTCTCGCAGTCTAACAATACTAGAAGTAGATGATAACGTAATATATGCATCCGCACGACGTATATTAAGTTCTTTTAACTGTGCTTTTAAAATAGTCGTCAGCATATCCACATTGATATGCCCATCAGGAAATACAATATCTTTACTATTTTTAATAATCGAATATTTCTTAATGGCAAAGCTCTTTTTCGTCTTTTTTCCATATACTATTTTTGTTATGGCATTACCAATTTCCAATGCTACAAACATAGATATGTAACCCCTCTCATTGTAATCATAAGTAGCGATATCACTAATCTTGATATCGCTCATATATTTTTGTGGATATAACTTCTTCTATGTCATCATAAAAAAGAGTTACAGAAATAGTAATCATCCCTTTATCTGCGTTTTTTTCTACCACAAAATCCCTAACATGCTCCACCATTACTTTATGAACAATAATGTCACCACTGGCATTTTTTGTTCCTTTAATTATCGTGTCAGTACCAAAAGGTTTGGTATAGATAGTCCCCTTTATATTTAATTCATATCTAAATTTAGAAGAATCTGTAGGGTCTGGAATTTTATTAATAGAAATGATGTCTTCGCTTTCTTGCACATTAATACTACCATCATCATTAAGCTTATACTGCTGACCTTTAAAACCAGCACGCCTAATATGTGTATTAACATATTCAAAAAACATATGTACATCCGCTATAAAATCTTGATACTCCACCTCATAGCCAAAAATACTTTGACCATTTAAAATAAGAGCATATGCAGGTGTCATTAGTACCGCTAATAAAGCAATAGCAATCATTAATTCTATTAAAGAAAAACCACTATTATTTAATTTTTTAAAAAGATTTTTTTTAAACTTATTCACTTCTTTGTTCACCTACTTTATTATAGCAAAGAAAAGTAATACTTTAAAAATATATCTTTAAAAAAATACGCCAACACACTGCCAAAGATTAAATAAGGTCCAAAAGCGACTTTTTCACCACGTTGTTTCATCTTTGTCATCAGCTGTATTATACCAATCATGCCACCGACTACAAATGAAATCCATAGCGCTAATAGCACACCTGTACTACCTAGCCATAATCCCATCGCCGCCATAAACTTAATATCACCCCCACCCATAGGTCCAATTAAGGCGATAATAAATAAAATACTTCCACCTAAAACAGCACCTGTGGCAGCAGAAGTTAGGCTAATATATCCAAATATAATAGGCAGTACACCCACCAGTGCAAGAGCGATATTTAACTGATCTGGAATAATCATATGATGTAAATCTATCATAAAAATACAGATAAAGATGCTAATTAGCACTATATCGAGTACATACTGCAAGGTGTTTCCTCTATATAAAAAAATAGTTAAAAATAAAACTCCTGTTATAAACTCTATGATGGGATATATTTTATCAATTGTTTGATGACATTTTCTGCATTTTCCACCTAGCATGAGATAACTTAACACTGGTATATTATCATAAAAAGCTATTTTATGATGGCATTTCGGACAATGCGATGATGGAAATACCAGCGACTGCCCACGTGGCATGCGATGTATTACCACATTTAAAAAACTTCCTACCACCAGCCCCGATATACATGCCACCACAGCATAAAAAATAAGTATTATATTCATTACAAAGCTACCTTTTCAAATTAATTAATAGTTCCATGATTTTTCCTTTGATTAAATATCACCTATGAAAACTTCTTTTGAAAAAATTGGTTGTTGGCTAAACATATTTCGATGAACATTATTTGGATCACTGGTCATACCATATTTAACAGAAACAGTCACCTTATCATTCGTAGCATCACTTAAAACAGGAATCAAATATAATATCGTATGATCATGGGTTAAATCATCAGCCACAAACCTAGCTTGGGTATAAGGACGTTGTAAGATATCAGTAGATACCACACCACTGGCAGCACCATTATCATTGGGTTTTGGTTTTTTAAATGTACCATTTGGTCCTGTATGAAATACCCCAGATAGTAATAGCACTTCTACTTCACGAGCTAGTATCTTTGCACTTTCGATGTCAGTTTTTTTCTTAAAACTTTCTGCCACACCTTGAAAGCTCGGTATCGCCATAGCTGCTAAGATACCTAACACCGCTATCACGATGAGTAGCTCTATTAATGTAAAACCATTCTTATTATGTAATCTTTTCATAGTATCACCATATTATTCTTTAATAATATCCGTAAAATCGCTCCAGTCCTCTACTTTAAACGCTCTAATATCTCGGACAGAATTTTTAAACCAGCTTATACCTCTAAGCTTTGTAATCGCCTTATACACTTCTGTCAAAGTGTTTTTATCTGTAGTAGCCATATATAGGCTACCCTGTGTCCACTCAAAGCCTAACTGTTCTAGCTCTTGTCTAATTTCATCATAGGCTCGGTTATAGGGTTCTCCATAGTGTTTTTTTAAATCATCAGTATCCAAGTTAAAAATGATCGCATGCATGATAACAACTACACTTTCTCAAAATAATACCCTTTGATATTTTACCAAACATCTCATTCTATTATCTGTTTGATAAACACAACTTGCTGGTTTCCAGCAAGTTGTGTTTCAATTAAGTTTATCCATTTTATGACAAATGTTTTTAAAACAGTTTAACGGATACCCAAATTAAACATCTAGCAAGTCAACAACCTTAGTGAATGATTCGTTTATATTACTAGTGTTACTATCATCATCAAGACCAGTTATTTTAAGTGGATTTCCAGTTTTATCTTTATAATACACAGATATATAAGCTTTCGTTGGATTTGTAGATGAATCAAAATAAACATAAGGAGTTAAATTTTCTGCTTGTTCACTACCTTTTGGCCCTTGCAACACTTGTCCTTGCGGCAAGTCTTCACCAAATAAATTTTTATCAACTAATTTTTCATTATTTAATGTGGGATAAGCTGAACCAGTACTCGAAGATATTTTAAAATCATCTTTATTCGCTAATATCATTACTTCAACTTGTCTAGAAACAATCTTCGCACTTTCTTGATCAGTCTTAACCTTAAAACTATTTGCCACACCTAAAAATCTTGGTGCTGCCAGTGCTGCTAAAATACCTAGCACGGCTATAACGATAAGTAATTCGATAAGTGTAAAACCTTTTTTGTTATTTATTTTCTTTGCAAAAAACTGAATCATAATTTCTCCTTTAATATATAATGTCTACTGTTTTAGCAGCCTCTACTATTTGCCAATCATCATTATTGCCCATAGTATCGCCATTTTCCTTGATATACCACACCTTGATTTCGGCATAATCATCTTCTAATCGTAACCAAGGAGCCATTCTAGGATATCCTTTTTTAGCATGAGAACGAGGATATTCATAGCCTACGCCTAACCCCCCCTCGGTGGGGAGTATCCGTCTGCTGTAGTCATAATAATCACGATTAGCCTTTCCTTTAAAATGACCAGCATGGATGAGCATTTCCACTTCTCTTACTAAAATTTTAGCGCTTTCAATATCCGTTTTTTCTTGGAAGGCATGTAATGCACCGAGCATCTTTGGTGTGGCGACAGCTGCCAAAATACCTAATACAGCAATAACTATAAGAAGTTCTATAAGTGTAAAACCCTTTGTATCACTAGTTTTTTTAATGGAATACTCCATTATTATAAACCCCTTTCGTTATACTGGTACCACTATGTTGCTAAAAACTACAGACCGCCATGGCGGTGTTATCTAAAAGTTTTAAGATGTTTATCATCCTCCTTTTTACAGGCAGAGCCTTTTATTTTAAACATCAGATTAGATTATACCACATAAAACACATTTGTAAAACATATAAGACCACTACATTATCGACATTTTAAAGCAGTTTTTAACCATTTTTATGATTTTTGTAACGGATTTGTAATAAAGCACAACCGCTCGTTCGCATGAATGTTTTTCATAGAAATTTCATCAAACAGATGAGATGAATCGAGATTAGCATAACATTATATTTGGATATGCGAATACATCTCGAACATCGGCATAGCTATCGCCATCACGATAGTTCCTACGATACCCGCCATCACTAGCAGTATCACAGGATTTATCAGTTTTATCATAGCATCGATGGCGAGTGCGACTTCTTCATCATAAAAGTTAGCCGTCGTCTCTAGCATGGCTTCCATATTACCAGTGTCTTCCCCTATTTTTATCATAGAAATCATCATCGGCGGAAACATTCCCACTCCATTTAATGGATCAGCCACACCATTACCTTTTTTAATTTTTTCTAAGGCTTCATCGATGCCTTCGGCTATTTTTTGATTACCGATTACCTTACTAACCAGTTCCATCGCTTCTATAATCGAAATACCCGAATTAATCATGGTGGACAGACTTCTAGCAAATCGTGTGGTGGCTATTTTTTGATTAGTTTTCCCAATAATAGGCACTTGAAGTCGAAAGCTGTCATATCGCAGCCTGCCATGAACGGTGGAAATATATTTTTTAAATAAAAATGAACCACCAAATAGAATAATTAAAATAATATACCAGTATTTTTTGAAAAAATCACCTACTGATAATAACATTCTGGTAATCAGCGGTAATGGAACACCAAAATCAGCAAACATATTAACAAAACTAGGTAGCACCATCACGATAAGAAAAACCGTTACCAACATGGATACCGACACCAAAATAATAGGATAAACCATAGCTCCACGTATTTGTGTATTAAGTTTAAACTCTCTTTCAAAATGCTCTGCCATACGTTGCATAATAATATCTAGCTGTCCAGATACTTCAGCAGATGCCACCATATTGATAAAAAGTTCGGGAAACACCTTACTATGTGGTTCCATACTACGAGATAGCGTGATACCTTTTTGAACATCTTCATACATATCATCGACTACCTTTGATAGGGTCTTATTCTCCGTTTGCTTTCTTAATATATCCAGTGCCTCTACTAGCGAAATACCAGCACTCAATATCGTGCCAAATTGATTACATAGTATGCTAAGATCTTTGACCGATACTTTTTTCTTTTTCCCTCCAATTTGTATTTCTTTTTTTAAATCTTCTGGAGATATTATTTTTTTAGGAAATATTCCTTGAGAACGCAGTGCTGATAATACTTCTGAGCGTGAATCCGCCTCCATCGTTCCATTTCTAACACTTCCATCTGCAGTTATACCCTTATACTGATAAATAGCCATTATTCCTCCCTATTATAGAAGTTTTGTAAACATCTCTTTATCGACAGAAAATAAAAGGGCATCTTCATATGTGATTTGACCCGTCTTACACAGTCGCATAATCGCTTCATCCATGCATATCATCCCTTGTTTTTTACCCATTTGAATATCTGATATCAACTGATGCGTTTTACCATCTCTAATATGATTTCTAATAGCGGCATTATTTAACATAATTTCTAGAGCTGCCACTCTACCTGACTTATCTGCCTTTTGTATTAATTGCTGTGATATAACGCCTTCTAATACTGCTGATAACTGAATTCTTATTTGTTGTTGTTGTTCAGGTGGAAAAACATCGATGATTCTATCGACAGTCTGTACTGCACCTATAGTATGAAGTGTCGATAATACTAAATGCCCTGTTTCAGCTGCAGTTACAGCAGTAGATATAGTTTCTAAATCTCTCATCTCACCGATTAAAATAACATCTGGATCTTGACGAAGTGCCGCTCGAAGTGCATCGACATATTTGAGACTATCACTCCCTATTTCCCGCTGGTTTATCATACTCTTACCATGTCGATGTAGATATTCGATAGGATCTTCTAATGTTAGTATATGTGAGTTTTTATTTTTATTGATATAATCAATCATCGCTGCCAAAGTGGTCGATTTACCAGAACCTGTTGGTCCTGTTACCAGTATTAAACCACGTTTTTTAATAGCAAGTTCTTTTAAAACTTCTGGCAAATTTAAATCATCAATAGATGGTACATCCATTGGAATCATACGTAGTGCTAATGCTAGAGTGCCACGTTGTCGAAAAACATTAACACGAAATCTACCCATGCCCTTAATAGCATAGGAAAAATCGCTTTCCCCCTTTTGTGTAAGTTCTTTTTTACGATATGGTGTTAATATTTCTTCTGCTAACTTTTGTGTATCTTCTGGTAGTAGCTTAGGGAATTTGGTAGCCATAAGATTTCCATTTACCCTAATAAGAGGTGGAAGTCCAACCGTTAAATGTACATCCGATGCCTTTGCGTTATGTGCATATGTCAGTATTTCTTGAATAAAAAGCATATTAACCTCCCAACAATAACATGTTTTTTCATTACTTTCCTTCTAACGAATAAGATATCCTTAGATATTCTTCATAAGTCGTAATACCTTTTACTAGTAAATCTCGACAATTTTCAGATAATGACTTCATGCCATGTTGTCTCATATATTTTTTCACTTCAGATGGATCTACATCATTAATTATCATTTTACGAATACCATGGTCTAATTTCATAATTTCATATACGGCAATACGACCTAGAGTTCCTGCCCCTTTACAATAAGAACAGCCTTCACCAGTATATAATATTAACTCATCATTTTTTACACCGATTATATCTCGTTGCGCATCCGTTGCCTTATACGCTTTTCTACATTTTGGACAAATTCTTTTTACCAGTGTCTGTGCGATAACAGCCACGAGTGAGGATGCTAATAAGAATTTTTCCATGCCCATATCTACTAAACGGTTAATGGTTTGAGCTGCTGAATTAGTATGTAGAGTAGATAACACTAAGTGACCAGTGATACCTGCACGAACCGCCATTTCCGCTGTTTCTTTATCACGTATCTCTCCGACCATAATAACATCAGGGTCTTGACGCAGTAGCGACCTTAGTCCACTGGCAAAGTCAAATCCCGCTTTAGGATTTACCTGAGATTGAGCCAGACCAGCCATTCGATATTCTACGGGATCTTCGACAGTCGAAACATTTCTCCTACTATCATTTAATTCATTTAATAAGGCATATAAAGTGGTTGATTTACCAGAACCAGTCGGTCCAGTAACGAGTATGATACCATTTCTACTTTTGATAATTTCAGCAAACATTTTTTGTTGAACAGTATTTAGACCTAATTCTTCATATTTTCGAAGAAATTGACTTCTATCTAACATACGCATAACGACTTTTTCGCCATATATCGTTGGTAGAGTTGATACACGAATATCGAGATCCCTACCTTGGACATTTAGTTCGATACGTCCATCTTGGGGAATACGGCGTTCGGCAATATTTAACTTAGCCATGATTTTAATACGAGTAATAACCGCTCCATGGGTCTGTTTGGCAGGATGCATCACCTCTTGTAAATCACCATCTACTCTAAAACGAACCCTAAGAGTTTCTTCTTGTGGTTCGATATGAATATCGCTGGCTCTATTTTGAGCTGCTTGGACGATAATGGTATTAACCAGTCTTACTACAGGTGCTTTATTGATTTCACGAATGATATTTTGATCGATTTTTTCTTCATATTCTTGATATTCTTCAGCAAATGCTTCAATAGCTTCTTCGGCTACTTTTTTATTAAAATGAGTATTAATGGCAGATATAATCTGTTCCCCCGATGCAATACGAGGTTCAACAGTAAGTCCAGTTACTATTTCAATATCATTAATAACGATTAAATTAAGCGGATCTTCCATGGCAACATGAAGTGTCTTATCTACTTTCTTTATTGGTATCAGAGTATTATTTCTAGCAAAATCTTCACTAATTAATAACGGCACATCAGCATCAATAGCTGTTTTTTCTAAGTCTACTTGCGGAATTCCTAGCTGAAACTCTAACACTTCTATTATCTGTCTTTGAGTAATATAGCCTAGTTCTTTTAGGGAATCGCCTAGATGCATTTTATGAATTTTTTGATATCTAAGCCCTTCCATTAACTGAGCTTCATTAATAGCACCAACTTGTATTAATAAATCTCCTAAACGAAAACTTTTTCTTTGTTTCATGGCTTCTTCCTCCCATAAGATAGCAATATTTTTTTCTTAGTTCGTCCATAATTTAAAGGCTTTAATCCCCTGATATCTCAGCATATCAAAGCCATTTATCGTTTTATTTCCATTTTTTTCTGCCATATATAAAAATTTGGTTTGCTTCGGATTATATATTAAATCGATAGCGGTTATAGAAGCATCGATATTTAAAAAATTAATATCGACCATTGTATCGCTAAGATGAGTCATCCCTAGAGGGGTAGCATTTATTATTATATGGAATGTTATATGATTATTTACTGCTTGATTAAATTCTTTATAATCCATTGGGATATATTTTATGTCATTACCATGTCTACTGATATGTTGTATAATAAACTGCTGCGCTGTAGCTCTATCCCGTGATACAATATAGATATTTTTAGCGGATTTTATATGACATGCTGATGCAACAGCCCTAGCAGCACCACCAGTTCCAAAAATGACAATATTTTTATTTTTTATAATCTCTCCGTTAATTTCCATCATGTATAAAAAACCGTATACATCAGTATTATACCCCTTTAGAGATTTTTTTTCAACCAAATTTTGTTGATGATTTTTTCTATTTTTTCCATAATTTTCACTCCGAAACAGATAATCACCATTGCTAGTATTTCGTTCACATATTTGTCTATCGATTAACACAGTATTTACACTACCAGTTAATTTTGCAGTATCATCGAGTTTATCCAAATATTCTATAATTTTTACTTTATATGGTGATGTAACATTAAAACCGATGCATGGACTAGCATTATCTTTTATTTGTAGTATAAATGCATCTAAATCTTTATCTAATACATCAATGGCTTCATACTGTAGATTAAGACCTTTTTGTTTAATAAATTCATTATGCATACTAGGCGATAAGGAATGAGCGACTGGATGACCTATAAGATATAATTTTTGTATGCTCATTTTACTCTCCCTACTTTACTCATCCTCGTATCCAATATCACCTTTTCTTTTTATTCTGGCTTTACGCAAGATAGCAAACTCTTTTACTGGATAATCCATTTTTATAAATATCTGTTGCTGGGCATGTGGAGCCGACGATATCTCTCTCTTTTTCTCATCTAACATATAATCCACTCGTTGACAAATCATATCACCAAATGGTTGAATAATTTCTATCTCATCACCTACTACTATTTTATTTCTTTGTTGGATATTAGCCATGCCAGTTTGTTCATCATAGTCATTAACAATACCGATAAAATCATATTCTCTAATATAGGCACTGGTTCCATAGTGCTGAGCAGTATGGTCAGGGCGTTCAAAATAAAAACCAGTAGAAAAATCTCTATGACTAACTTTTTTTATCTCATCTAATAATGAGGGATTATACTGATAATTTTCCGGATCTGCCATATATAAATCAATCGCTTTGCGATATGCCCCCACCACACTGGCTACATAGTATAAACTTTTCATGCGTCCTTCTATTTTTAAGCTTTTTAATCCAGATTCTATAAGCTCTGGTATATGTTCGATCATGCACAAATCTTTGGCATTAAAAAAATAAGTTCCCTTATCATCTTCTACTACAGGATAATACTGACCATCCCTCTTTTTTTCCATCAGAACATATTCCCATCGACAGGCATGTTTACAGTCGCCACGGTTGGCATCTTTTCCTACCATATAATTACTCAGTAGACATCGTCCTGAATAAGAAATACACATCGCTCCATGTATAAATGCTTCAAATTCCATATCTGGTACTTGCTCTGTTGTCATCTTAATATCTTTCATTGACATCTCTCGAGCGAGTATAACCCTAGAAACTCCTTGCGATAACCAAAATTTTGCACTCATATAATTTGTATTATTTGCCTGTGTACTAAGGTGAATATCTATATTGGGTAATTTTTCTCGAACATACATCAAAGTCCCCGCATCCGATATAATAACCGCATCTAATGCTAAATCTTTTATAATGCTAATATAATCCTCTAACGATTCTAAATCTTCATTATGCGGTATAATATTTAATACGAGATATACCTTTTTATTTAAATGATGAGCAAATTCTATGCCTTCTTTCATTTCATCGATAGTAAAATTTCTGGCTGCAGCACGCAGTCCAAATATTTGCCCACCTATATACACTGCATCTGCACCATAAATAAGTGCAAATTTTAATTTTTCAAGATCTCCCGCAGGAGCTAATAATTCTACTTTGTTCATATTTTACACCATACTCTCTTTTTGTTCTTTCTGATAGACACTCATTGCAATACCATCGCCAATATTTAATAAGGATGTATCAAAATCTTTACATGTCATAATATATTCTAAATAATTTCTCATTCTAGCATAAATAGTACGTTGGCGACGAGGAACATCATATCGATCCCTAGCAACTAACCCTCCATAAAATATATTATCGGAAATTATCAACCCACCATCCTTTAACATAGGAAGTGCTAATTCTAAAAATTTCATATATTGACCTTTGGCAGCATCGATAAAAATTAAATCATATTTTAAATCAAATAACAAATCATCTGCATTCTTATTACTAATATCGACATTATCGATGATGGACATTTGTCGATATTTTGATGATTTGTACTCTTTTAAAAAAATCAGTTGTTCTATGGCATCGCCTTCGAATATATTAATGCTCACATCGTTTGGAGCAAGTTTAATATTCTTTTTGGCTAGTTCAATCATTTTATCATCTTTTTCAATAGTATCAATAGTACCAGCACCCATGGCATAAGCAAAAACAAGTGCTGAATATCCCATTGCTGTTCCGATTTCAAGAATATTTTTAGGATGGTTCATTTTTATAATTTGTGATAAAAACTTTTCTGTTTCATGCTGAATAATCGGAATATGATGTTCTACTGCAAACTTTCTAAGTCTTTGCATATCATTATTATAATGTGTGATAAGCTTTCGGATATATTCTTCGATTAAATCTTGCTTTCTAGATGCCGCTTTTAAAAATCGACTTCTAACTTCCCTATTGAGTTTATCATTATTTTTATCTGATGCACATTCACTATTTATTGTATTCATTTTTTCATGTATCCTCCAACCCTACCTACATAATCAATGTACCTTATAGATTATACCATATATAAATAATGGAATATTTTTTTATACTATTCAAATAAGATTAACTATATCATATATTATTTATATGAACTCCCCACCATATAAAATAGCTGAGATTGCGGTAGACTTTATTAATTTTCTATTAGTTAATCTATATCAAACAACTCAGCAGGATTTATTTTAAATTGCAACATATTAGCAGTTTCTCTTCCGCCATCTCCACCTTTTCTTTGAACTGTAATTTTACCAATTTTTATAGAACCCCTTGGACTAACTTTAATACTACCACCATCAAAATAATACTGTATCACTTGATTTATATTTTTAAGTGTCCATCTTGCATTACTATGTACCTTTTGAGCCACTAAAACCCATTCAACAGTAAATTCTCCTCTACCCCTTAAAATATCTGTTACTATAAGTAATTTATTATTATCTATCCAAGTTAATAATGTATTTTTTTCTTGTTCTGTAAATTCAGTAATGAACATTCTTCTTTTATCTTTAGTATTTTCCTTATATGGCTTTAATTCTCCTGTAAAATATGCAAATATCTTATATACATCATCAGGTATACCCCACATCTGTTTGTAATTTTTCAACCATCTTTTATCAATTTGATTATAACCTTTTGGATTGCTAACTAATTTAACTTGTATGTTCTCAACATCTATTGCTTGCTTTAATTTAATTTGAACAACTACATTTATATCAGCTTTATGTC
>PDWI01000559.1_pt1 | contig 60251 bp, 63 predicted proteins | sample 1430891 | NCBI WGS metagenome assembly PDWI01 (sample SAMN01162508, study PRJNA174530) | Oral metagenome, whole genome shotgun sequencing project. | biome: Marine environment; feature: Marine mammal; material: Swab sample of the gingival sulcus; isolation source: swab sample of gingival sulcus... | reverse complement strand
AAACAAACTTTTACCAAAACGGCGGGGACGGGATAAAAACACGTATTTATAACGGCTGATCAACTCCACAGCCAAGCCTGTCTTATCCACATAAAGATAATCTTCTGCACGAATTTTTTGAAAAGTCTGTATCCCAACAGGTAATTTCTTCATCGTTATTTCTTTTAGTTTTAATTGATTACTCTCTTTTATCCATTCTAATTATTCCCGATCAATTATAACGCTATTGCTCTCGTAATTTTCTTCTTTAATATCACTAAACTGATTTATACTTACCCTGCTGTTTGGATTCGCATAGACAAACGTGCAAAAAATATTTGAATATTCTCTTTATTTTGACATATTACCCTTCTATATTCTCGTTAAAATATAACCAAATATTCACCAGCAAGAAAGCAATTCCGTTGTATCCTATACACTAGAACCAATCTTCTACTTTTAACCCCTGTACTCTCTTAAATTCTTTCGTACTATGAGTAACCAATATTGAATTAGAGCTAAGAGCAATACCTGCAACAAGAGTATCATATGCTCCAATTGGCGTACCTGCTTTTTCTAATTCTGCTCGAAGTGAAGCGGTAACTTTAGCCTCTTTTGAAGCAAAGGGAAAAACTTCAATATATGAAAGCAATGTATTGAGTTGTTGTTTTCTTTCTTGAGGCTTGTTTGATTTTGCTATTCCAACTTCAAGTTCATAAAGAGCAATTGACGGTATTGCAATTTCCTGAGGAGATTTTGATAACAATTTTTCTGCAACATTGCCAAGGCCTTTAAAAAAACAGATAACGGTATTTGTGTCTAATAAGTACAATTTTAAAGCTCCTCTCTTTTGGAATCATATTGTATGTCTGTACGTATTGTCTCAAGTGTGGGAAAATCGTCTTGCCAACTACCAGCCAAACCAATAATCTCTGGTGACCATTGTGTCGCTACTTTTTCCTCGATAATTTTAGCAATCCACTTGCTGACCGATAATTGACTGGATTTAGCAGCTTTTTTTAACTTGCTCTCAATTGTGGAATCAAGATAGATTGTTACTTGTGCCATAATGTCTCCATGTTTTGATATATAATATAAGTGTGAATATAATTTTTATAACAACGAGTGTCAATATAAAATAGCTGGATTCAAGCAATACATGCAGCAGTTCTCCTTGTAAACACTTCCAGAGAAGTCACGCCATCTACAATTTTTCCTGGAGTGATATTCAAAAAAAACAGTAAACAAAACCATTTACAACCTCCCCAAAAGAATATATCATAGTCCTATGAACCTCTATCTGTTTTTTCATCTTAACCTGGCCTTCTCCTCCATTGAGGAAGAGGAGCGCCCACAAGTTATAGAGCTTTGTTACTGGCCACTTCTCAACCTGATTGAGCAGGAGAATATCAAGGCAGGCATCGAACTGTCGGCATATACCCTTGAGACCATCCACCATCTTGCCCCCGACTGGATAGAAAAGTTCCGCAACCTTGTCACCACCGGAAAAACGGAGCTTATTGGCAGCGGCTATAGCCAGATGATTGCCCCCCTTGCCCCGGCAAGGGTAAACCACTGGAACCAGGCAATCGGCAAAGCCATTTACCAGCAATATGGCTTTGCACCGCAACTTGCCCTTATTAACGAGATGGCATATTCCAGAGGTGCACTGGAGCATATTATTGATGCCAATTATAAAGGCATTATCATGGAGTGGAACAACCCTTATCTCTATCATGGCAACTGGCAGCACAAATGGCGATATTTTCCGCAGATCGTTACTGATCTGCAAGAAAGAAGCCTTCCCGTTATCTGGGCCGACTCCATCGCTTTCCAGAAATTCCAGAGATTTGCTCACAGAGAAGACGATCTGGAGGATTACCTCTCCTTTCTTCAATCAAAAAAAAGAGGAGAAAAGCAATATTTCCCGATATACAGCAATGATGCAGAAATTTTCGACTACCGCCCTGGCCGTTTTGCCAGCGAAGAGAAACTGACAGAAAACTCAGAGTGGCACCGTATCACAACCCTGTTGCAAACCCTGCAAAAAAAAGCTGGTTATCGTTTTGTTCTCCCGTCGGAAGTACTTGCCGGACTCAGGGCTGAAAACGGTGGAAACCATATTACCCTGGAATCTCCAGAGCAGCCTATTCCGGTAAAAAAGCAGGAAAAATATAATATTAACCGCTGGGCACTCACCGGACGGAGAGATTATCAAATCAACACCGCCTGCCACGCTCTCTATCACTCACTAAAAGAGAGCAATAAACACTCCGATTGGCAAAAGCTATGCTATCTGTGGTCGAGTGATTTCAGAACCCATATCACCAAAAAACGGTGGAAGAAATTTACCGCCCTACTGCAAGAAACCTCAACACAACATATACAGACAGAAGCAAAACCACTACCATCCCTCACACAAGCAGTTCAGCACAATAAAAAATATATTTCCATGCAATCAGGACAACTGTCACTAATCCTTAACATACGAAAAGGTCTTGCAATTCGTGGCTTTGGCAAAAAAAACATGCCACCGCTATTCGGAACACTTGATCATGGATTTTATGACGATATCACCCTGGGTGCAGATTTCTACTCCGGGCATACCGTTATTGAAACACCAGCCAAACACAAGATTACAGACCTCTCTACAGATACCCTTTATCAGGATAATCTCTCCCCGGATAACGCAATTATTTCCATCTGTCAAAACAAACAATTCCAGCAAAAAAAACAGATAAAACTTAAACAGCAGGCTGTTAGCCTCAGCAAGGAGATCAGCATCTTCAATCGTACAGCCAGCAGAATACACCCCTTCCATTTTACCTTTATCCCGTCGTCGTGGGATTTTACCACCCTCTATTTTGCCACTCATAATGGAGGCAGCAAACTGGAATACTTCCATTTTGCAGACGCAAAGGAGATTCACCATAACGATATGCTCTCCCCTCTTGTTACAGCAAAACATGCTCTGGGAGCAACAGAGGGCGTTGTTCTTGTCGGGGATAAGGATAAAGCCATCTCTTTCCACCACCAGCCAGAAAAGTGTGCAATGATCCCGGCAATTATGATACGGCAAGCAAACGATGGGCTATTTTTTTTCCGCCTGCAATATAGTGTTCAGGAAATTGATGAGACCTTTCACCCACAAAAAGGCCTTGAACACTTTTTTTGCCAATTGACAGTAAAAATAATTACAGAGCAATTACAATAGGTTATATAAAAAAGACAACATATTCAAAAAAAAGATATTTTTTTCTAAACATTATGCCAGGCCTTCCGATATGTCAGTTATGAACAAGGGAGCACCAACCAGTTCATAAAAAAAGTGAAAAAGTTCTAAAGAAACTCTGCACCCCTTCCGACAAGAAGATTAACGGAGCGAAAGAGAACAAAAGAAAAAAGCAGCATAATGTTGCAAAACAAACGGGTAAGGATGCCCATTAACAACAATCATGGAGGAAAATCATGGCATTAGTAGTTAATTCAAACGTAGCGTCAATTAGGGGACAACACATCTTAAGAAGATCTCAGGGTTCTCTGCATACTTCAATGCAGCGTCTCTCTTCTGGTCTGCGCATTAACAGCGCAAAAGATGATGCCGCAGGACTGGCAATCACCGACCGGATGACCGCCCAGATCAAGGGGATGAACCAGGCAGCCCGTAATGCAAATGACGGTATCTCTCTTGCGCAAACTGCTGAAGGTGCAATGCAGGAGACCACCAACATGCTGCAACGGATGAGACAGCTTGCAGTACAATCCAGAAATGACACCAACAATACAAATGACCGCAACTCTCTTAACGAAGAAGTAGAACAGCTTCAGGAAGAGTTGAGTCGTATTGCTAACTCCACACAGTTTAATGGCAAAGACTTGATTGCTGCCAGTATGAACGAAACATACACTTTTCAGGTTGGTGCCAATGCTGGTGATGTTATTACGGTGTCAATGACTGCTGATAAATTTGATATGACAGCGTCTGGGTTAGGTGTAAACGCGAGTGCTCTCAATATCAAATCTGGCGGTGCGGCATCTGCTGCAATTGGTTTGATTGATAAAGCTCTTAAGAAGGTTGACTCTGCGCGTAGTACACTTGGTGCTGTACAAAACCGCTTTGAATCAACCATCTCCAACCTGAACAACACTGCCGAGAACATTACGGCAGCTCGTTCCCGGATTCTTGATGCTGATATTGCAGCGGAGTCTTCTGCTCTTGCAAAATCAAGGGTTCTTGAGCAGGCAGGTATCTCCATGCTCGCCCAGGCGAATCAATCGCCACAATCGGCACTGGCGCTTATCGGCTAGAGAAAAGAGCCTCATAGACGCCTTACCGACGTCTTCTGGTCCCGAAATCCCTGAAAAGGGGTTTCGGGACTATAGTCGTTTCTGTCAAGGGAGGGAAAAATGATACTTGAAGCAGCTGTTGCAAGCACAAAAATTGATGCTTTTACTCCGCAACCGGCAGCGGCAAATAAAACAGACCAGATTATTGAAAGTCGTAAAAAACAGGATGCAGCCAAAAAGGAAGAGGCTAAACCTGCCGAGGAAAAAGATATTCAGCCGGAAGAGATTCTTGAACAGATAAAGGCCCTTACAGAAGATGGGCTTTATAGTGTGCGCTTTGAACGTAATGAAGATCTTGCTGATGTGGTAATGCAGATTTTCGATCAGAAAAGTCAAGAGATTATTCGCCAGATTCCCGCAGAAGAGCTTATAAAATTCCGCTCTTCCTTCCGGGAGTTGATTGGTAATCTGATTGATACCAAGGTTTGAAAAAATTAAAGAAATATTTTTTTCAACCGATACACCTAAGGGAGGGCATGATGCCTTCCTGCTCAATAAATGGAGGGAGCTATGAGCGGTATAACGTTTGGCGGATTAGCAAGTGGCATGGATACAGCTTCAATCGTTAGTGCGATTATGGATGCGGAGCGTGCACCGCTAAAACGACTGCAAAAACGACAAAAAATAAATAATGAACGCCTTGGTGCCTATTCAAAGTTTAATGATAAACTTGAGGCAATGCGTAAAGCAGCAAAAGAGCTTGGTGATGAAAAAAAAATCCAGGGCGCCAAAACCACATTGAGCAATGAGGAACATATCTCGGTCAAGTCTTCAGGAGAACCACTCAACGGCAAATATAATATCGCTGTTAAACAGTTAAGCCAGGTTCAGAAAAACGTCTCCTCCGGCTTTGAAGCTGCAACTACCAAGGTAGGAACAGGCACAATTTCCTTTACCGTTGAAGGAGAGAGTGCTCCTTTTGAAATAGCGATCGGAGAAGAAGACAATACCCTGAAAGGCATTGTCAATGCAGTCAACAGGCAGGCAGAAGAGACCGGGATTTCTGCTGCCCTGATCAATGACGGGAAGGAAAATGGTTTCCATATCGTCTTTAGCGGTAAGGATGCTGGTACCAAATTTGAGGTGCAAAGCCAACTTACAGATGAAAACGGCAATCCCGGTGCAAACTTTAATGGCAATAATACAACCAGGGTACAAAGTGCCCAGCAGGCCATTGCTTATATTGATGGAGTGGAAATTGTCAGTGATAACAACACCTTGAAAAATGCAGTACCCGGTGTGGACATTACACTTGATAAGGTAAACAAGGTTATCGATGCAAATGCAACAAACCCAATGGAAAAGTATGAATCGACCCGTCTTGACGTTACTCCAGATGATGAAGCAATGAAGAAAAAGGTGGATAGTTTTATTGACGCATATAATGGCGTTATCAACTATCTGAAGAAAGGGACTGATGATAACACCTCAATGAACTCCTATCTACGCACCGATTCCAGCGTCCGCCAGATAAAGCGGGAGATGCAGGGCGTTCTCTCTGCAACTTTTGGCGGGAAAAACAGTGGTTCGATGATTATGCTATCGCAGGCCGGAATAGAGACACAAAAAGATGGCACCCTCAAGGTTGACAGCAGTAAACTTGACGATGCGATTGAGAATCATTACACTGATTTTGTCAAAATGTTTGCCGGAACCGAAAATGAAGATGGCATGATGGACAAATTTAAAGCCATTATGGACAAACATACAGACAGTATTGACGGGCTGTACAATACGCAGAAGGAATCCCATGATGACATCGACAAAGATCTTGGTAGCCAGATTGAACGAATGGAAGCCCGTCTGAAAAAACGGGAACTTTCGTTAAACACACAATTTGCGGCAATGGAAGATATGATGGCCCTGTTTAACAACCAGTCATCGTTTCTCTCCGCCGCTCTCCTCCAGGGCTAGAAGGAGAGTTGGGCATCTCTGGTTGATTTTTTCAACAAGGTGCCTTGCTGGTTTGTTGCACATTATGCTGTCTATTTAACTAACAGGAGAAAAAATGATCGGTTACAACGGCTTCAATAATGGTGCTGGATATGGCGCGACAAACCGGAACATGGGTGGTACAACGGTAGCGAATGCTGCAAGACAACAGCATAGCGGCATGAATTACATACAAAACCAAGTGATAACTGCCTCTCCAGAACAGATTCTTATTATGCTTTTTGACGCTGCGATCCGCTTTAACCGTGAGGCTCAGGCAGCAAATGACGCTGGCAATATTGCAAAAAAGCTGGAAAAAACAGGTCGTGTCTTTAACATTATTTCTGAACTTTCCAACACGCTTGATCACAGTATTGGTGGAGATATTGCCGAAGAGCTTGATGCTCTCTACCAGTTCAATCTAAAGGAGCTGGGCAGAGCCAGAACAGATAACACCAACAAACATCTTAAATTTGTTGAGAATTTTCTTGTTGAATGGCGGGAGACATGGTTGGAGGTTATTGAAATAAACAAGGCTAATGCAGCAAATAAAGCTAAACAGAATCAAGCCTATAACAGCGGACAAAGCCTCACTATTGCTGGCTAGGAAGAAACCATGACTCAACTTTCTCCGATGCAGGAGCATGAAATACGAGAACTGCTTGATCTTGCCTGTAGAATTTATACCTCAATGGAACAAGTATATTTATCGCTTGATCAACAGCAGCTTACTGACACGGAGCTGGTTTCCCCTTTGCTTGACGAACTGGAAGAGCTCAAGGAGAAGGCACAAGCAACAGATGCGCTGATTATTGAGCAGCTTGAAGGATTTACTCCATCACAAAGTATTACTGCTATAATGGCAAGACGCAAGGAAAAAATCCAGCGGTTGATAGAGCTCAATAAAAAACTTACCAGCAGCGCAGAGCGTTACAAGGCTGTTATCCAGAATGAGCGTTCAAACCTTCATCGTAACCAGACTGCCTTGCACGGCTATAAGGTCGTTGAGGAAAAAGTCAGAACAATTAAAGGAGCGTATTAAACTGCCCCCCTTAGATGCCAGATTCCCTGAAACACTTATAGAGAATTTTCTTTTTAAAAGAAAATCTAGTGAGAAGTCTCCTGCCCCAGCACTTTCAAACGAATGGCAAGCTGGTCCTCCTCGCTTGGTGCAGGCTCCACCCAATGCATAAAAGCCTCTGTTACCCGCATATAACTCCCCTGATCATCCTTACACTGTTCACAGATGGACGTTGCATTATCACGATACATAATGATTTTTGATGCGGGATCACCTGTTTTTGAGACTGCAGCCATCTTGCGACAACCACAATCAAGACGGATAACAACCACTCCGATTCCTTCAGGGCTTCCTTCCAGAATCCCTTCAATCATTGCCAATTCCCTCTTCTCTGCCCGTACCTGCTTAACGACCTTTTTGCCCGCCCGTGTTGTTTTTTTTGCCATCGGAAATGTCCTGTAAATTTAGTTTATACCTTCAAGTTTTCTCCATCAGAATCTGACTTTCTGTAATATAAGAGAAGAAATTTCTAACCGCAACGATTACAATAGAAATACTCCACAGGAAAAAATATTATGTCAGACAAGATGGAAACACTTACAATCGCATTGGCCCAGATAGAAGGCAGCACAAACCCTGCGATAAATCTTGAAAAAACAGAAAAAGCGATAAAAGAGGCCGTTGCCCAAAAAGCTGCGCTTATTGTTTTTCCCGAGATGTTAATGGCCGTTGCAACGCAGGATATTGCTCTGCAAAATCATGCAACACCCCTTGATCAGGGGTTCGCCCGTCAACTGGCAAACCTTGCCAGACAGTATACTATTTCCATTTGTGCAGGTATATGGGAAAAATCCTGTCATCCACAAAAGGTATATAATACCGCCGTGGTCTTTGCCGCAGACGGGAAACTTCTTGCCTGCTACCGTAAACTCCATCTCTTTGATGCCTTTGCTCTAAAGGAATCTGAAATTGTTGTTGCCGGGGCAGAGCCACCCCCTCTTTTCACCCTGGCAGGATTTACCATCGGACTGGGGATCTGCTATGATCTGCGATTTCCAGAACATTTCAGGCATTTAAGCGCACAAGGCGCAGAGATAATCTTACTCCCTGCTGCATGGTACAGAGGAAAGATGAAAAAGGAGGCATGGCAAACCCTGCTTCGAGCAAGAGCTATTGAAAACTGTTGTTTTATTGGAGGAACAAGCCTGACCGGAAAACATTTTATCGGCAACAGTGCTGCATTTGATCCTTTAGGCGTACCATTGAAAAACGCAGAGGATAAAGAGACGATAATAACCTTTACCGCCAGCAAAAAACGTTTACAGCAAATTCGAAAAACATTGCCGGCTCTCACCCATCGACGCAATGATATTTTTGGCTAATATCTACTCTCCCCCAAAACATACCTATATATGTAATCTTTTCAAGAGCTGAGGATTTTTTTTCAGTAGGGCAACAATTTTTCTTGCTCCGGCAGGAAGACCATATTCCGCAAGTTCCTCCCAGAAAACCCAGCGTTCATCTTTGTTCAGTGCTTTTTGCATTGTTTCACACAGCCAGCAATCAACAATCCTGCTATGGTGGGTGAATTGATGCTTGACACTCACAAGAAATTCTTTTGCCTCTATCTCCCTTTTCGCAGCAGATGAAAGCAATGCGGAAATTTGCAATATATCAGACAAAGGTTCAGCAATATACGACAAGGAATCCTCCTTTATAGAGGGTCTCTTCACTGAGGAGAAAAGCACTCCAGGAAAATCCCATAATCCCGCCCATAACTCTTTCTCTCCCCGCTGACGCAGCAAGAAACGCCCCTCACAGCAGATAAGCCCTGTCAACCTGCGTTGCAATATTTTCTCTTTTCTAACAGGTAAAACTGGTCGCTCATCAACAACGCCGCGTAAAAAAGCAAGACAGTTATCCCTGGCAAAACACCGCCCACATTGCGGATTTCGTGGCAGACAAAGCAACCCTCCAAAATCCATAATTGCCTGATTATAGTGACGCGCCCTGCCCTTTGGCAAAATATCCGCCGCAATCTGCTGCACCCGCGCAAGCCCTTCCCCCTTTTTGATATTGTCGGCAATATCAAAAAGCCGGGCATACACCCGGCATACATTGGTATCCACCACTGCAATATCATGATTGCCGGCAATACTGGCAATAGCAGCCGCAGTATATGCACCAATACCGGGCAAACGTAAAAGCGTCTGATAATCATCCGGCACGCAGCCAGCAAAATGCTCAACCATCTCCCTTGCCGCACGGTGGATATTTCTTGCCCGTGCATAATACCCCAGCCCCTGCCAATAGCGCAGGATCTCCTGCTCATCGGCATCTGCAACCGCATATACATCCGGGAACCGCTCTATCCAGCGGTTAAAATAGGCAATACCCCGCTCCATCTGGGTCTGCTGGAGCATAATTTCAGAAATCCAGATATGATAAGGATTATAGGTATAGCGCCAGGGCAAATCCCGCTGCTGGAGAAGATACCAGTCGATCAGCCGGGCGGCAAATCTATCTCTGTTTATCATTATAATTTGCGAGGAAAAAAATCAGCCAAGGCCAAAATGACGGGCAAGAGCAACCAGCAGCATCCCGAAAATTACCGGCAGAGAAAGAGACCTGAATTTCCAGCCAACAGTAAAGCAGATAATAGATGTCCATAAAAACAGATTATCCGCTCCAAAGGAAAATGCCCCATCTTGCAGCAACAATGAAGGCACCAGAATAGCCGACAGTACCGCAGCAGGTACCAGTGTCAACCACGCCTTGAGCAGCGGATGCAGATTTTTACCACTTAACAGGGCAAGGGGCAGAAATCGCGGCAAATAACTCACCACCGCCATACCAACAATTGTCCAGAAAATCAGCGTTTGATCCATTGCTCCAACAACAGGCCAAAGGTAGCGGCAACAACAGTTGCAATGATGATATAAAACTGCTGAAAACCATAATAAAACAAAAGGGTTCCAACCCCTCCTGCACAAAGGGCCGTCGCCAGCTTTACCAGACTGTCCACCTGAAAAACCAGCAGCCCGATAAACATCCCGGCCAGCGCAAAATCAAGCCCCAGAGGTTTTACATCGGTAATCAATTCGGAAGCAAACACTCCCAAAGCACTACCCAGAACCCAGGACAACTGCGATACCGTATTCAGCGTATACACCTCTATCCTGTTATCATTGAGTTCCTCTGCCTGGGAGATATTCAAGGCAAAAGTTTCATCGGTTATCTGGCAGGAAAAAAGTGCAAGCTGCCCAAAAGACCACCGCCCCATAAAGGGAGAAAGCGACGCAGACATCAATAAATGCCGTAAATTAACAATAAATGTGGTGGCAATAACGGCCAGCGCTCCACTTGAAGCAGCGAGCATACCAACAGCAATAAACTGCCCGGAGCCGGCAAAAACCATCGCCGACATCAAAATGGTATTCACATTTGAAATACCGCTTTTGGTTGCCAGCACACCATAGGCAAACCCCACCGGAACATAACCAAGAACAATGGGCAATGCCCTCTGTATGCCGGAGATAAATTGCTGCGCCGCACTTTTTTTCATCGATGACTACATTCTCACAAAGAAATCACGTACCCGCTCACGGGGCATCTTCTGCTGCCAATCAGCTCCAAGACAATTTTCCCATAACGGAACAAGATTAAGAGTGGTGGTTATCATCAACTCCATCTGCTCATCACTCACTTCATCACCAACTACTTTGGGGAGAACAATATCATGCTTCTGCATCATCTCCCTGAACTCCCGAACACCTTCGGGATAAATCTCCTCCAGCGCATCAAAGGCGATACAACAACCTATACCATGATGAATGCCCAGCACATAAGAAAGCCCATAAGAGAGTGCATGACAAGCACCAACCTGTGAATAGGCAATCCACATGCCACCAAAATAGGATGCCATCATCAGTTTTTCATCGCTTTCCGGGTGATCTCCAAGAAAAACCTCACGGCATAACTCAAGAGATTTTTCTCCATACGCCTTACTGAAAGAGTTAATAAAATTCCCTTCCAGCGATTCGACATTATGAATATAGCAATCCATTCCGGTATAAAACCACTGATTCTTTGGTACTCCGGCAAGTAGATCGGGGTCGAGAATCAGTTGATCAAACAGGGTATAGTCGGAGTTGATGCCAAGTTTTTTCTCTGGCCCGGTCAAAATACAGGTTCTTGATATTTCGGCACCAGTTCCTGCCAAGGTAGGCAATGCCACATGATAAACGGCAGGATTATGGATCAAATCCCATCCCTGATAATCAGCAGAAGAACCAGGATTGGTAAGCATAAGGGAGATTGCCTTGGCTGAATCCATCGCAATTCCTCCACCCAGCCCGATAATACCATCTGGCAATACTGAACTATATTCCTTTATTCTCCGTACATAATCGTCGATATATTCGGTCTTTGGTTCATGGTCGGTGCGAATGATAATAAGCATATCCTTTTCCTGCATCGGCAGCCGCTTCTCCAGCGCCTTGCCTTTATGCGCCTCATCCAGCACAAAAACCATAAAACCATTTTCACTGCGCTTTTCTGCCAAGACATCTACAAGCTGATTAAAAGCGCCCCGACCAAACATAATTTTGGGAACTATACTGAAATTTCTATACATCGTTTCTCTCTCTTTTTATGGGAAAAAATTTACCAAAAATATACGCTAAAAAAATCACTTAATAAACAAAAAAACAAGGTTGCCGCAACCAATCAAAAAACCCAGTAATGCACCAAACAGATTAATATATTTGAACTGCTCCTCCATAATGGAGAGCAGCAGTTTTTCCAGCCGCAACAGATCAAGCGAATTAATCTTTTCCGTTATAATCTTGCGAATACCAAGAGACTGCACCAGCCCGGGCACCTCCGACTCAAGCATATTCGACACAACTTTCTGCAACGACTGGGCAATGCCATCAACAACCCCGGCCGGAATAATCCTTGACAGGCGGCCAAGTTTCTTTTCAAGAAGAGATGCCACCAGCGTATCAACCATTTGTGAAATGACCTGCCCCGCTTCATCAGATTGCAGAATCCTGTGCAATTCGGTAATCACTGTCTGCCGGGTTTTCTCCTCTATTCTGCTGCCAAGCAGTTTTTTTGCCGCTGCCCCCACAGGCAATACACCCGATTTTATTTCGGCCTCCACATTGGCCTTCACCACAGAAACCAGCAGGGCTGAAACCTTTTCCTTTCGAAAAAACTGCAAAATCTGTGTGCGGAAGACCTGATACAACTCCTCTATTTTCCTGTTATCATCACAAACAACAATATCAGACAATGGCTTTTGTAAAAGAGAATGACAACACTCACCAACAAAGGATTGCACCTTGCCGCAGGTCTCTTCCGCCTGTAACCAGGCAACAATCTCTCCTTCATTTTCCCGGAGATAGAAGCGAATTTTCTCTTCGACACTATCCATATCAACGAAATTACGCACTATATCCGATACTGCACCCAAGGAATCAATAAAGGAATCTATCCCGGCACAAATTCCATCAACAATCCGGTCAAGAGTTCCGTCATCCTGCAAAATTGCCCCTGATCTTGCAAGAAAAAAAGGTGTCTGGGCAACGATAATTTCCTCCAGCAACGACTGCAAAGGCTGGGGCAGGATCTCTCCAATCGGCCTCTTTTCACGAAGAGCCGCATAAAATTTCTGGTGCAGAAAATCATCAAGCCACTGGGCTGCCCATTGGCCATAAAACATCTTTTCAAGATTTTGTTCAAGAAAGAGATACCCCTTCTCCCGCATCGTAAGCGGCAATAATGCCCCCGTCTCCCGCTCGCCAAGCTCATCAAAATATCGACCAACTGCCCGGCCAAGAATTTCCTCAAACTGTGGAGACCGGAGAACAGCCATTACCTGGCTTTTTATCTGCCAGCTCATCCCCATAACCGCCAGATTAAGATAAATTTTGAATTTATCAGGGATTAACGTCGAGACTGCTCCCAAATCACGGGCAAGAAGTTCCTGTATTCTCTCCTGCAACAAAGTAAAAAGCTGTTGCTGAAAAGCATCCTGACGCAAGCCCTTGCTAATCTCTTCGCTGGTAAGGAGATGGTCACCCACCACCTCACCCATATTATCAGCAAGCTGAAAACGTTTTGCCGGAATAACCCCCGGCGTCATCGGCACCCGTACGCCGAAAACACGCCATGGACGCAACGGACGAAAAAGCATACGAATGGCAACCCTGTTCGTCAGATAACCGATAAAGGCGCCGACAACAGGCGGCGTTGCATATTGCGCCCAAAGATAAAATTCAGGTGAGAGTTGAGACATATTCCACCAATTGTAAAGGAGTATCTATTATTATATCTGCGCCATGACAACGCAACTCTTCCACACTGCGGAACCCCCAGGAAACACCAACAGTCCGCATTCCTGCGGCCCTGCCCGTTTGCATATCCACTCCGCTGTCACCAACAAAAAAAGAGTTTTCTGCCACACAGTCCAATGCAGCCAGAATCTCTATTGCCTGTGCAGGATCAGGTTTTTTGGCAATACCTTGCTGATGCCCGCAGATTTTGGCAAATGGAATGTCCGGCAAAAACCGCTCTACAAACAACCCGGTAAATTCATGAGGTTTATTTGATAAAACGGCCAGAGGAATCTTCTGCGCCACAAAGCGCATCAACATAGCATCAATTCCCGCATAGGGGCAACAATTTCTCTGCCACCGCTGTTGATAAATTTCCTTAAACCGCTGCACATAGGGCGAGGCATCATCTTTTTCCCCAAGCAGCAAGGTGCGCCGTATAAGGTTTTCCACACCGTTACCCACCATAAGCGCATAATCACCCTGTGGCAGAATCGACAGTTTTTTTTCCTGTCGCAGAAGATTACAACTCTCAGCCAAATCCCGCAGGGTATCAAGCAACGTCCCATCCAGATCAAAAATAACAGCACTATTTACCATTCTTCCCTTTCTTTTTTACCAGATCACTCAATGAAAATATACACCAGCCTTAACAGATAATCAGGATACAGCCAAAGACAACACAGCACCATAAGACTCCAATACTCCAATATTTTGTTATTGCTAACAAAAAAAAACCGTTGCGCCATTTTCTTTTCGCCACTCCTAACTATTCAAAAAAAGGAGAAAATTTATTTTTTTTCTTTCTCTTTAACCTCTTTTGCGATAAAATTATTTCCTATGCGGAGGTTCATTGTCAAATGCTGTTACTGAGGCCATGAACATTATTGTCACCTTCCTGCTTATACCACTTGAGAGCAGGAAATCCCGCAAATAAAAACAGCTTCAATTATGCTGGACTCCTCTCTGCAAGAGCTGTAGCGTAACATCTGGGCATGACTGCAAGGAAGTGCCTTCACACCAATTTTACCAAAGGAGTGCGTATGTGGTTCGTTAAGTTCTTAACTTCTTCAATTGGCAAGAAAATTGTGATGGCAACTACAGGATTCTGCCTTATTTTCTTTCTTCTTGTCCATGCAGCGGGAAATACCACTATTTTCGTCGGCAGCGAGGTTTTTCAGGCCTATGCCGATAATCTGCACAGTCACCCTGTTATTGTTTTTCTGTTTCGTATCGGGCTGCTGCTGCTCTTTGCTACACATATAGGCGTAGGGCTAACCCTCTGGCTGGAAAGCAAAAAAGAGGGAAAGAATCGCTACCAGGTGAATACCTGGGTAAGTAAAAACTCTTTTGCAATGTCCACCATGCCCTATACCGGACTTTTTCTGCTGCTATTCATTATAGCTCATGTTTTTGCCTTTGCCATTGCCCCCGGCCATGAAGACAAAATTTCAATAGTAGTTGATGACGCATTAAGCAATTTTTTTTATACCCTCTTCTATCTTATTGCTTTTGTTGTTCTTTTTATTCATCTCAGTCATGGTTTCTGGTCTATGCTGCAAACTTTTGGCATTAACCATCCCCGATATAACAAACTTATCGGCTATACAACCTACGCCCTGCCCGGCTTCTTTATGGCTTTTTTCAGTCTGGTCGCCATTTACCTGTTTTTCACCGGCAGCTATTAAACACAAGCAGATAACAACAATAACCATATTCAGGGATCGACAACATGGAACTGAAATCGAATGTACCCGATGGGCCACTGGAAAAGAAATGGGACAATCACCGTTTTGCAAGCAAACTGGTCAACCCGGCCAATCGCAGAAAATACTCCGTTATCGTGGTTGGTACCGGCCTTGCTGGAGCTTCTGCCTCTGCCACCCTTGCAGAACAGGGATATAACGTAAAAACCTTCTGTATTCAGGATAGTCCTCGCCGGGCGCACTCCATTGCCGCTCAGGGAGGAATAAATGCAGCCAAAAACTATCAAAACGATGGAGACTCTGTTTTTCGCCTGTTTTACGATACGATCAAGGGCGGTGATTTTCGTGCCCGTGAAGCAAACGTCTACCGTCTGGCGCAGGTAAGTAATGAAATTATCGACCAGTGCGTAGCTCAGGGTGTGCCCTTTGCCCGTGAATATGGCGGCACCCTGGCCAACCGCTCGTTTGGCGGTGCCCAGGTAAGCCGAACGTTTTATGCCCGCGGCCAGACCGGGCAACAGCTTCTTCTCGGTGCCTACTCTGCCCTTTCCCGCCAGATTCATGCCGGAAAGGTAACAATGTATACCCGCCGGGAAATGATGGATGTGGTAGTGGTTGATGGACGTGCCCGTGGTATTACCACCCGCAATATTATTACAGGTGAGCTTGAGAGCCATGCCGCTGATCTGGTCATCCTTGCCACTGGCGGTTATGGCAATGTCTATTTCCTTTCCACCAATGCGATGGCATCCAATGTTACTGCTGCTTGGCGTGCCTATAAGAAAGGCGCAGGCTTTGCCAACCCCTCTTTTGTACAAATTCATCCCACCTGTATCCCGGTGCATGGCGACTATCAATCCAAACTAACATTGATGTCTGAATCACTGCGTAATGATGGCAGGGTATGGGTTCCCAGGGATAAAGACGACAAACGGGCACCAAAGGATATTCCAGAGGAAGACCGGGATTATTATCTTGAAAATAAATACCCGAGTTTTGGCAATCTTGTTCCTCGTGATGTTGCCTCAAGAAATGCCAAGGAGCAATGCGATCTTGGTAAGGGTGTGGGTTCGACCGGGCTGGCGGTGTATCTGGATTTCAGCGATGCGATCAAGCGGGATGGTGAGGATGTAATTTTCCGTAAATATGGCAACCTGTTTCAGATGTATGAGAAGATTGTCGATACCGATCCGATGAAAGAGCCGATGATGATCTATCCGGCAGTCCACTATACAATGGGTGGACTATGGGTCGACTATAACCTGATGACCACCATTCCAGGTCTTTTTGCCCTTGGTGAATGTAATTTCTCCGATCACGGGGCCAACCGGCTTGGTGCTTCTGCGCTGATGCAGGGGCTTGCCGATGGCTATTTTGTTATCTCCACCTGCATTGCCAACTATCTTGGTACCAATACCCTGGATAGGGTGGATGAAAAGAACGAAGCATTTCTCTCTTCCCTTCAGGAAGTGGAAAACCGGATTGACCAGCTACTGAAAAACAGTAGTGGTGGCGCTCATGGAAAATGCACTGTCGATGAAATCCACAAGGAACTCGGCAAGTTGATGTGGGATCATTGCGGCATGGCGCGCAATAAGGAAGGGCTGGAAAAAGCCTTGAAGGAACTGCCCAATATCCGCAGGAAATTTTGGGATAATGTCTATATTCCGGGAAAAACCAAAGAGATTAACCAATCCCTTGAGAGAGCGGGACGGGTCGCCGACTTCCTTGAATTTGCCGAAATCATGATTCGGGATGCGCTGGCAAGAGAGGAATCATGCGGCTGCCATCTGCGAGAAGAGAGTCAAACAGAAGAAAACGAAGCAAAACGAGATGACGCAAACTATTCCCATGTTGCCGTCTGGGAATATACCGGGGATGATTCCGAACCCAGACTCAACAAGGAACAGCTCACTTTTGACAATGTGACCCCATCTCAGCGGAGCTATAAATAAGGGTATAAATTATGAGTACAATAAATCTGACATTGAAAATCTGGCGGCAGCCCGACAGTAAGGCATGTGGGAGTATTGAAACCTACACTCTTGACGGCATCAATACGGATATGTCGTTTCTTGAAATGCTTGATGTCCTTAATGAAAAACTCACCTTGCAGGGAATTGATCCGGTTGCATTCGACCATGACTGCCGGGAAGGTATCTGCGGCATGTGCGGTGCCGTGGTAAATGGTATTGCTCACGGCCCGGAAAAGGAGACAACCCTTTGTCAGCTACATATGCGCCATTTTAACAATGGGGATACCATTGTAATTGAGCCGTTTCGGGCCAGAGCCTACCCCATTCAAAAAGATCTGATGATTGATCGCTCTGCTCTTGACCGGATTATTCAATCTGGTGGCTATGTAAATGTAAACACCGGAGGAACACCGGATGGAAATTCGGTACGTATCTCCTCAATTCAGGCAGAACTGGCAATGGATGCTGCAGCATGTATCGGCTGCGGTGCTTGCGTGGCCTCCTGTCCCAACGGCTCTGCAATGCTTTTTACCTCTGCCAAGGTGAGCCAGCTTGCGCTTCTCCCCCAGGGACAGGTTGAACGTAAGGAGCGGGCGCAGGCAATGGTCGCCCAGATGGATGATGAAGGCTTTGGCTACTGTACCAACACCGCTGAATGTGAAGCGGTATGCCCAAAAGGCATCTCCATCAGTAATATTGCCCGCTTAAACCGGGAGTATATAAAAGGGGTTTTAAGCGGCGAGCTGTGATATCGACCAGGCAGATGGAAGAGAGTAAGCCCCGCTCTGTCTTCAGAACGGGGCTTTGTTATATCTGGCCCGGATATTTCATGAACATTATGTTAAATTTTTAAAATATCCAGGCTGGTATCTTTTACCATCGTATCAGCGGCAGGCTGATTGCCCCCACCATACAAGGCAAAATTTTCAATCTGCCACCTCAGATCCCTTTATAGTTTGAATTTTGTGCAATTATTCTTTCAATTCAGCTTTTTTACTCAACATTACAACAATTTTATGCTATTCTGTCTCCTCGCGGTAGTTGAAAATGACTTGCAGGGACTTGTCGAAGCGTCGGGACCTCAATCATATTGACATGAAAGGTTTGTTTTTACAGTCGGTTTTTACTGTAAAAAACTGCAACGCCTTTCCGAAATCTTTACCCTGGATAACATTATGAACGAAAAAGAATTGCAAAGACAACTTCAGACCAAGGTTCGCAGAAAACTTGAAACCCTTTTCGCCAAATACAGGGTAGATTTTGGTGGAATTGACGCAAGCCTGAAATGGAAGCCTCTTGTACTCGTTATCGGTAACTACTCTTCAGGGAAATCGACACTGATTAACGAGCTTGTCGGCAAGGATATCCAGCGTACAGGGCAGGCTCCCACGGACGATGATTTTACTATTATCACCAAAAGTGAGAGTGGCGGCGAAGCTCAGGTTCCCGGTTCAACCCTGGTTAACGACGACACCCTTCCCTTTGAGCATTTCAAGCATTTTGGTGAAAAACTTATCTCGCATATCTGCATGAAAAATGTGGACAGCGATGCACTTGAGAATCTCGCCATTATTGACAGCCCGGGGATGCTTGATGCCACAAGCGAGAAAGATCGTGGCTATGACTATCTACAGGTCCTTGGTGAATTTGCAAAAATGGCAGATCTTATCGTCTTGATGTTCGATCCGCATAAGGCTGGCACCATCAGGGAATCGTATGAAGCAATCCGTAATACCCTGCCGGAAAAATCAGGTGAACATCGCACAGTCTTCGTAATGAGTCGCATTGATGAGTGTGACAATCTTACCGACTTTACCCGTTCTTTTGGAACTCTCTGCTGGAATATGTCACAGATGACCGGGCGCAAGGATATTCCCCATATCTACCTCACCTACGCCTCTTCTGTCGTTGCACCAGAAAAGATCGCAGAGAGCTGGCCTCAGGAGCGTACGCAACTTATTGAGAAAATCAAGGGTGCTGCAAGCTACCAGATCAACCATATTCTTGAAGATATTGACCGTCAGGTAAATGAAGTCAACATTGTTGCCGAAGCTGTTTCCTCCTTTTTAGACAATGCCAAGAAAAGGTTCTGGAAATATTTTAATTTCACAGCTCTCACTGCTCTGCTTCTTCTGTTTTTCGGCGATGTTATTATCAGCTCCATTTTCGGAATGCCGGAGAATACGCTGATTGAGTCTATTCGTACCGGTGCGATAAGTACTGCGCCATTAACAACACTTGCCCTGCCTGTTTTCCTCTTTGTTATGACGTGTGTTATTGGTTTTCTTGCATACAGCAAGGTCTCCTTTCCCTCCTTGAAAAAGAAGACTCTGACCAAACCTGCTGCACTGGTGAGCCTTGAAACCGACTACAGGAAAAATTTATGGCATAAAATGGAAACAAAGGTTGAAGAGAACCTGCATCATCTTAAGGTTAAGGACTTATGGGCCGGATACAACCGTAGTATGGCTCGTATCAAGTCCTTTCTTAATAACGATTTAAGAAATTATTATGCCAAAATAAATAACAGGTAGAAACTGCTCTTTTAATAAAAACCAGGGAGTACTTTGGTGGCAGAACCTCCCCCTTTTTCTCCCTGGTTTTTATATTTCGGGTAGATGAGTATTTTTGAATTCTGTTCGTTTTAAGTTTTTTTCAAAACAACTCCTTGCCATTATCTGCGATTGTATTAATTTGAACCTTTGCCAAAAACAGGAAAATAGATGAATAACAGCAGTAAATTATCAGCAACGCAGGAAGGGTATCTTGCTGCTATTTTTCAAATTGAACAAGAACACGGAATTGTTCGGGCAAATGTAATTGCCAGGGAACTGGGGGTTACCCGACCCACGGTTACTGCAGCTCTGAAACAGCTTGCTTCGCTAAAACTTGTAGCATATCAGCCATATCATCCTATAACACTTACAGAGTTGGGGAAAAAACAGGCGATAGCAATTGCACACCGTAACATTATTCTTTTCCTTTTCCTGAAAAAAACATTAAAATTCCCGGAAAAACGGGCAAAAGAGATTGCCTGTCGCATGGAACATACCATGGATGACGATGTGGTTGTACAGATGGGCAGACTGGTACTCTACCTTGAGCAAACGAAATGCCTGCCGGAGAACTGGCAGGAACTATATACTCCCCACGAAAAAAGACAGGATCTCAAACAAATATTTCCCAACACCAACCGGAAGATTATCGACTCTTTATTAGAGAAAAACGAACAGGAACTGTCACAGCCAGCTCATCACTAAGAGTTGCCAGGGTGGCTTTCTTGCCCATAATCTTCTTTGCTGCCTTTAATGCTGCATCATCAAGTTTTTGTCGCCCGCTGCTTTCCACAAGACTATACCCTGTTACAACACCTGAAACACTCAATTCGATGCGCAATTTCACAATACCACCATACCCCGCTCTTTGCGCAGCTTTTGGATATTTCTTGACCCGGTCAATAAGACTGCGCACATCCTGCACCGCCAGTTCTATTTGATCTTTACTAACTTTGTTGGTCGGGGCTGGTGGCGGAGCTACAGCCTTTTTCTCTACTGCCTTTTTGGCAATTGTATCAACAGGCGGCCTTGATTGCTCTGCTACTTCCTCTTTTTTGGGCGGAATTTTCTCCTGCTTTTTTTTCGGAACAGGCTTTTTTACAACTTTCTTTTGAACTTTCCTGCGTTTTTTTACACGTTTTTTCTTCTTTGGAACTTCCTGTTTTTTGGGTATAACTTTCTTCTCTACTGGAGGCGGCACAGGCCTGGCCTCCTGCACAGGTGATGGTGGCAGAGGTGCGGGCGGTGGAGGAACTGCACGAAAAGCGATAGAAGAGTAGTGGGGTGCAACAACTTTCCGTTTCGCATTATGAGGAAAAACAGAACTCCAGCCCACCAGCAACAACGCTCCTGCCACAAAAAAAACAACGCTTGATATCGTGGCAAAATTTCTACTTTTCTGAATCAGCTTGCCCGCCATTTTGTACACTTTTCCCACTTTCTATTGTAAAAACAAAATCTGTTCGATCATGCAGTCTGGCTAAATCCAGAACCTTTATAAAAGCAGAAAAGGGAGCGGCCTTATCCACCTGAAAATTAATTGGCAACTTCTTTTTGCTTTGCATTAAATGCTCAATATCCTCACGTTCAAGCTGACGCCCTTCATTAAAGACAGCCCCGTTAGAATCAACAACAATCAAAAGTTCCTTACGCTGCCTCGCCTCCTCTGCACTTTCTGCTTTTGGCAGTACAACATTAAGCACAGGCTTGGTAAAGGTTGTTGTCATTATGAAGAAAATGAGCAACAAAAAAAGAACATCTATTATCGGTGTGAGATCAAGTTTATCATCAGAAAAAACATCATCATCAAAACTTCCATAAGGAATCATCCCGCTACTCCTGCATATTTTTAGCCTTGACCAGAGCCTGCCCAAAAGGACAGGATTTATTAAAAAGCTCGGTGGCTCGATAACTATGCTCTATCGCCTCTATACGGAACCTCTTCATTTTCAAAATCATGATGTAGTAGAAAAGAAGGGTGGGAATTGCAATAGCCAGCCCCAGAATAGTTGTTGCCAATGCCTCCCAGATTCCCTTCGCAAAGAGTGTGGCATCAACAGTTGGCGAAGAGGCAACAACCTGAAAAACATCAATCATGCCCAGCATTGTACCAAGCAGACCAAGAAGGGGAGACACAACAGAGATAAAACGCAGGTAGGCAATGCCCGTCGTCACACTTGAAAAATTACGGTGAAACATATAGGCAACTTCTGCACGAATATCTCCAGAATGCTGGGCATGTACCAAAACCACTTCACTGATAATATTTATCAGCGGATTGTCGGAATTATGGTAAAAAGTTTTCAGTTTTTTTGCATCGCTTCTTTCTATCTCATCAAATTTACTCGAAAAGTCTTTTCCTACCAGATAGAGATATATCCAGTTACGAAAACTCAGATAGACACTTGCGATGGAAAGAAGCCCCAACACCGCCCCTGCCGGGCCAAAAAGATCCCACAATCTTTGCAACAAATCCATAACTACTCCCTACTTTTCAAGCTCAGAAAAAACCTGCTGTAACCAGGAGCGAGCATTGGCAAAATCCTCTTCATTTGGATGTTTTTTTGCCTCTTCAATACGCGCCTTGCGTTCCTCGGTCATTACATGAGGGTTGTTCGGCATTTTTGCCATTTTTTCAAGTAGTGCCGGATCGACCTTGCCCTGGCAGATAAAACTGCCGCATATCTCATTGGCTGCTGCCAGCTCTGCCGCCTTTGCCATACAGTCCCTGGCATGTTGCGAATCAGGATAGGCACCAAGTGTTCCAAAAAAAGCGATCCTCTTGCCGGAGAGTCCCTTTAAATAATCACGACACTCCTTATTCGGCATCCCCTTGTCAACCCAATATCCCAATACAACCAGATCATAATCACCACCACCAGCGGGAGCTTCGGCAATTGGGCAAAGCGTAGTCTCCGCAGGGCAAACCTCCGCCAGGGACTCTCCCACAGCCCTGGTATTCCCCGTTTTTGACGACCATGTAACCAATACTTTCATAATAACCTCTCTTACTTTTATATAGGAAACGACTGTATAAAAAATCCGGCAAAAGCCCCATGCAATCTAGCAGAACTCATCCTTCATCTGCTGCCATGCTGTCTTGATTGAAGGGATAATCTCCTTATTCTCACGACCAGCATAAACAGCAAACATCTGCGTGCCATCCTTATCAAAAAACTGCACAGAAAGACTCTCCAGAGAAAAAAGCGGCTTATTAACAAAACAGACTGCTGCCAATCTGGACACAAGTAAATGGCCTCCCAATGGGTTATCCTTCTCATTAAGATTAAAAAAGCCGTGACCAAATTTCCCTGCCGGCAGTTTTCCCTTATATTCAACAATCGCACCGGAACTATTGACAAAAAAGGTCACCTTCTCCCATTTACATAATGCAGCCCAGATCTGTTCAAACCGTTTCGGATCAGCAAACGAGCGCATCTCCTCCGGCAGTGCCGCAAGGACAACCGCTTCTGAAACCTCAAGTTTTTGTGCGAGAAAAGAGGGCATAAAATCCGGCTTTTCCTCCAATGCAGCATCCACCTTATTTTTTATCTCTTCTGTTACCTGTGCAACAAACATCCTTTTCCTCCTGTTTGCCGATTATTCTCCGGCCCATTATCTTATCAATTTTCTATTAACAGATTGGCAAACGCAATGCCCGTTCCGCCACATTTTCAAGCATTTCAAGGTCATGGGTAATAAGCAGCACCAAGCAGCCCTGTTTGGCCGCCTTGCCAATCAACCGTGCAATTCGCTGCATATTGCCGCCATCAAGACCACTGGTCGGCTCATCAAGGATAAGAATCTCCGGTTCCTTCGCCAGCCCGCAGGCAATAACAAGACGCTGCTTCTCCCCTCCCGACAGGGATTGGGGATGCCTCTCTGCCAGATGTGTAAGGTTAATCTCCTCCAGCATCGCTTGTAGCTTCTCTTCGTCAGCCTCCCCTTTTTTCCCACCAGTCATTGCCATCATCAGCTCCCTGCGTACAGAACTCATATGAAGCTGGTGATCTGTATTTTGCAAAACGATAGCCGAATGCTGCAAAATATCCTTTGCCGACAGAGTTTGTCCATGCAGACGAAGAGTTCCTCGCTGCATTTTCAGCAATCCGGTCAATAAACGGGCAAGAGTGGTCTTGCCCTCGCCATTATTGCCAATGATTGCAGTAATCCCCGGTTCGAGAGCAAAAGAGACCCCGGAGAAGACCTCTTTTGCACTCCCTCCGCCCTGCCATTTACTTTTGTTATAGCAAAAAAAGAGACCATCAATTTCCAGGGCACCTTTTTCCGGGGTAGCAGGAAGCTGGCTTCTGCAATCGGCAACCCGGTTTTTTCGCAGTCCGTAACAAGCACGAAAGTCATCATCTGCAAAAAGAGAAAAATCCCCCTGGGCGACAATCTCTCCCTCGCTCATAACCACCACCCGATCAACAACACCCTCAAGCCAGTAGAGGCGATGATCAACAACAAGAATGGCAAGTCCCTGAGCTTTAAGGGATTTCAATTGTTCGGCCAGCTCCAGTGTGCTTTCAGGATCAAGATTGGCAGTGGGCTCATCAAAAACAAGCACCTTGGGCTGTTGCGAGAGAATGGAGGCAATGGCAAGTTTCTGTTTTTGTCCTTCAGAGAGATCATGGATCGAAGACTCCAGAAAATCAGTCAACCCGACAGATAAGGCACTCTGCTGCACAATATCAACAATCTCTTGCCTGCTCTTTCCCTGCCACTCATGAGCAAAAGCGAGTTCATCAGCAACCTGCAACGCAAAAAACTGCAATTCAGGATCCTGAAAAACAGTGCCTACATCTCTGGCAATCTCCTGAATACTCCCCTCTTCTGTTTTTTTACCATCAACAGTAATTTTCCCCGTCAATGTTCCTTTAAAAAAATGCGGACAAAGACCATTCACCAGCCGCACAAGGGTGGATTTTCCGCAGCCGCTGGCACCAGTTACCAGTACCAGCTCCCCGGGCTTAACCTCAAGGGAGATATTTTTCACCGCTGGCTGCTCACAAAAAGCATAACAATAACTCAAATTCTCAAGACAGATCACATCATGCCTCCCTTGGGTGGAGCAGGAAACAACATCTCCAGTGCTACCCCGGCGCAGATAACAACAATAACCACAACCAGTGCCACCAGATCATTTTTGCCAAAAGAGGTTGGCCGGTAACTCACCATCTTTACATCATGACGGATTCCCTTTAACTCGGCAGCAATGGCAAGTTCATCTGCACTGCGCAAGGCTCTGAAAAGCATTGGTGCCAGAAGAAGACGAACCGAAAGTATCGGGTGAAGAAGCAGAAAAACAGGGTTGAGATGGTAGCCTCTTATACGCAGGGTTTCAGATATTTGTTTAATATCTCTTATAAAATCTGGAATAAAGCGGATAACCACTACCGTCGGAATATAAAACCAGATAGGAAGACGCAACCCCTTAAGCGCCACAAGAAGTATCTGCACCCGTGAAGTAAGAGCGAGAGCCAAAACCGTATTCAGCATTACCAGGCTACGCAGGAAGGGAATAAGTATCGCAATGAAATCAGACACTGGCATATCTTTAAAAACGATATGGAGGATATAGACAAAACAGAGCGATATTAACCACATAATAACTGCCGCCAGATAACATACGCCTAAAAGCAGCAAACGACGTACCGAAAACAGGGCATAAAAAAAGGTGACAACAGTAAAAAAGGACAATGCAGTCTGCCCCTTAAAAAATATCACCGAAGCAGATGCCAAAAGACAGATAAACATCCTGCTGCGAACATCGAGCGTCAGGAAGGGAAAAAGGGATTTCTCCCCCAGGCCTGCCACATTTTTTTCAGTCTCGAATAATACAGGCATGACGAAGTTCCTTTACAAAAAACACCCCGGTAAAAAGACCTATAACCGAGCCGATATACCCAATAGCAACAATAATGGCCACCACGATCATCAACTCCTGCTGCTCACGCATATATAACCAGGATATACCAAGAGAGCTGCATTTATACAGCAAATCATACAAACCAATGCCTACAATCAGGGCAGCACTTTTTCTGTATCCACCCAGAAGAACAATAACCCCTTCGGCAACCAGGCCTGCAAAAAGCATGGAAGGTAAAAGGAAGACATTCCCTCCAAGCAAAAGCAGCGAAATCAGACTACACACTGCAATAAAAAGAGTAAGAGTGGCAAATTTACGCACCTTATAGAGCAAAACGATGGCCAAGGAAGTAAAAACAAGATTTTTCAATACCATGGTAACAGGGTTCATCCCTCCGCCAACAAGAGCCACCAACAGACTGGAGACCTTGGTAACCGCTGCAAAGATACCAATGGTAACAAGATCCTGCAGCTGCCAATACGGCTGTTTTTTCTGTTGATTCATCAAACCTCCATAGTTCTGGCCATCAAGACAGCAGGTGCTGCCCCCAAAGAGAGACAACACCCACCATTTTCCGTCATTTTTTTACACAGAGTTATCAGAAAGAAACTGCAAGTCGGGCCACAACATTTATGCCCTCTTCTTCCAGACTGTTCTGTGCTGTTGTATAGCTCTTATCAAAGATATTATTCAGGTTGATAGATGCCTGCCATCTATCATTTTCTCCCCAGCTGGTACCAACAGAAAGGTTGAGCGTTGTCCAGGCATCGTTGGTATCAACCTTGCCGGAACGATCTTCCTGTTCCGCCTCGCTTGCAGAACGAACATAGAGATCACCCCAGATCCTTGACACCATCGAATCCATCAGCTTTTCACCGCGAATCCCGACACGGCCGGAGAACAGCGGAGTATTGGTTTTCCAGGTACTGAAATCACCATCTTCATATTCCCTGCGCATCATGGTTGCATTCACATAAGGCTGAAGATTGTAGAGATCAAAACGGTATCCAACCCAGAATTCGGCACCATAGGTTGTTGCTGTATCAACATTTTCAAAACGGTTATACCCAGGACGCAAGGTCTTTCTGTTGATATAGTTTTCAGCGTCAGAATAGAACAGGGCAACATCCGCCTTGAGATGGCCATCAGCAAAACGGGCGCCAACCTCAAAGTTGTTGGAAGTTTCCGGATCAAGATCAGGATTGGCAAGAGTCACCGCACCACCATGCTCTGTTCCAATAAACAGTTTGGTCAGATCCGGGAATCTGTATCCCTGGGAAAAAAGACCACGCAGGGTAAGATCTTCCGATGTATTCCAGGTGACACCTGCGCTAAATGCAGGATGGCTGTCTGTTATGGAACCGGTTTTAAGCCGTGGATTAGAGGTTTTATCCAGTTCGGATTCAACCCATGTCTCACGTACACCAAAGGTCACAGTCACATCATCAATGATATTCCACTCATCCTGGAGATACAGCGCCCAGTTTTTGACACTTGCTTCCAAAGAGATGCTGCGGGCAGGAATAAACGGCAAAGAAAAGCCTATATCAGTTGTAGCATCAAGGGTATCATAACTCATTGATGCTCCACCAATAAGATAATGCGTATCCGTTACCGCCATATCAACCTGCCCATTCACTGCATACGTTTTCTGATCATTTTCGGTTTTCATATTCTGGGTAATGGTTGGCGGCATCATCTTCATGCCAGGGCCACCAGGATGTCCAGTCATCTTGGCACCTGGATGCCCGCCTGTACCACCGGGACTACCACCTGGATGACCACCCGTACCACCTGGGCTACCACCTGGATGACCACCTGGATGACCACCTGGACGACCACCTGGACGACCTGGACGACCGGGTTTACCAGGCCGTCCACTACGAGAAGCAAGTGCTGCCATTGGCATTTCCATATCCTGCCGAAAATCCTTAAACGTCTTCTGATAATAGGCATCAACATGAACTTTTGTTATCAGTTCACTAAGATCGGTAAAATCGACAAACGCTCCCGCTTTTGTCCGCGTCCACTCGGGAAGATCAATATCCATCACCATTCCCGGTCCCAAAGGTGTTGGCGGAACATCTGCTGCCACTTCATATTTCTCAAGGGTCAGACCTGCATCAAGACCATCTGTCCTGTATCCGACAAATCCGCTTATATTTTTTGTTGTGGATTCAGAGCCTTCCAGTGTACCATCAGGGGTTTCCCTGTCTCCCTGATCGGAGTAACTTCCTGTAAGACGATAGCGGACATTACCATTACTTCCTGCCAACCCAAGACTCCCTTCATAGCCCTTGGTCCCTGAACGATAGACACCAGCAATATCTCCAGAAAGAGGTTTGTCACCACCTTTCTTGGTAATAATATTCACTACACCACCGATCGCATCTGAACCATAAAGAACAGAGCCGGAACCCTTAACAACCTCAATACGCTCAACAACTGCCGGATCAACCAGAAGAGGCGCCCCGTCCATAGACTTCTGCTCACTGATCTTCTGGCCATCAATCAATACAATAACTCGTCCACCATTCTCGCCGCGAATCATAAGACGCTTGGAACCGGCAACACTGTTATCAAAAACCTCTACACCGGGAACATCCTGCACCATATCGGCAATGGTTCCATAGCCGTATTGTGCCGCTTTCTCGGAATCAACCACTGTTACCGTGGCAGGAACTTCCTGCAATTTTTTCTCTGTTTTTGTCGCAGAGATAACAACCTCTTCACTCTCAACCTCTGTCATAGCCATTGCGGTGAGCGGTGCGAAAGCCAACGCCAGGGCAAGTATTGCATGAAAGGTTTTCTTCTTTACCTGCTGATCCATCATTTTTCCTCCTTTAATAAAGTATGATGCAAATAATCAAGGGTTAACTGCGACAAATTGACCTGCCAGAACTGCCCGGCACGGGTCAAATGCAGCCAGTCTCCATCTTCCTTCAATAATTTCGCCTCTGTCCACTGTGCAAACAGAGGCTGCAAACATTGCGCGATATCAAGATTAAATTTTTCACTCAACGCAAGCGGGTTGATGCGACAAAGTTCAAAATCTGCGGTAATGGTCTTTTCCAGTAAGGCATAAGCCCCTTGCTGAAAAAGCATTTTCACCGGCTTTCTCCCCTTTTCAATCGTCGCCTTCCAACTCTCATAATCACCATCAGACATCATGCTGTACCCATTCAAGCTACCACCTGCTCCCGGCCCAAAAGAAAGGCAATGGGCAGGGCTGCGCATCAGATGGTTATAGATATTTCTTTCCCGGAAAGTCCTTCCCCAGTGATTAACGGAAAGCCGCCGATACTGCGCCTGTTCCATCAGCCCACATCCATAATCATAAAGATGGGCACGGGTAGCCACATCAAGCCCCTTTTCCATTTTGCCATGCTCAATGGCACCATGCAGAGGGGTGCCAGGAAATATCTGCAACTGATACAGATCACCTCCATCAAGTTCCAACTGATGAAGCGTACGAATATCATTTTCCCACATCTCTCTTGTCTGTCCGGGAAAGCCATAGATAAGGTCAATAATAACCGCCGCCTGATCCAGCTCCTTCAGCTCAGAGAGCTTATTCATCACCGTCTTTCTATCTGCCAGACGTTTCATTGACTGCCGTAAAGCAGTGTCAAAGGTCTGCACACCAAGAGAAAAACGATTGGCACCATTGTCGATGGTTGCAGCAATTTTCTCCTTGTCAAAATTCTGGATTCGCCCCTCAACAGTAATCTCGCAATCATTGGCCAGCGGCAGATACTCCCGTACGCCGGCAAGAATACGTCCCAAATCAGCAGCTTCAAGCGCTGTGGGCGTTCCCCCACCAAGATATACCGCATGAATGGGTGCCGTTTTCTGCGCTGGTTCATCGCGCCACATCTTCAACTCGGTAAGCAAGGCATCGGTATAGCATCGACTATCATCAGCGCTATATTTCTTTTTATAAAATCCGCAATAGAGGCAATGCGTTTCACAAAAAGGAATATGAATATACGCTGCACTCTTACCCGTTCTTGGTATCTGTTTTATCTGTTCAAGCCGCTCAGCCACCTGCCCAGGAGGCACCATCGTTGCACTGCCTGCGGGATGAGTTGTCACTTTCTCCTTGAAGGCACTGGTAAGAGGATTCTCTGTTTGCGCAGCATAACGCTGCATATCTGGCTCGTTCATAGGATCTCCCTTTTTTTCTGATCAAGAATTAGAACATTCAAACTTTGCGGAAGATACCTCCCTGACCTCATCATGTCAACATAATTTCTTGCGAAAGGCAAAAGATATATTCAAATAAAAAATATTATTCATTAACACTGAATAAATACTGGAAGAGAAATAGAAGGTAATTATTTAAAATTATGGAAACGAATAGAAAAATATCCGGGTTAATCAAAAAGGGTAAAAAAAGATAAGGCGCAAGAAGTGACGAAAAATCGACACCCATTACGCCTGTTTTTACTGGAATACAGAGAAAAAAATTTGAAAATTACAAAAAATCCTTCTTTAACGGGCACCGCTATCAGCCCGGCTATAGCAACAGGTATAGGGGTTGATGGTCATTACCGGGCACGATGCAGAGCGCACAACTTTATCGGCAACAGAGCCAAACATAATCTTCTCCAATCCTTTATAGCCGTGTGTACCCATAATCACCATACTGGCATCTATTTCACCAGCATATTCAACAATCTTCTCTCCAACATCACCCATAAAAACCTTATTTTCAACCTTTTTGACCCCCGATTTTTTGCAAAATTCGGCAATATCACTACAAAACGTTTTCATTTTGCCCTCAGCTCCTTCAAGCAGTTCCTCTTCCAGGTTGGGAAGGGTGAGCTGAGGAACAAAAAATCCTGAATAATCCTCAAAATTCTGCACAACGTAAATAAGATGCATTTCAGCACCGAACGTTCCTGCCATATAAGCAGCCGATTCGGCAATAAGACGGGAGTTATCAGAAAAATCAACGGGAGTTACAACACTCGTTATCTCTTTAATAATACTCATAAATCCTCCTTATGCTTATATTTTCAGAAACAATTCCACATCCTCTTTACTACCAGAACTCCACCATCTACAGCAACTTCTCTGCCCAATGCACACCTATGGTCCCACACATAAATTTCTTATAACCCACATTACCAAACCCCGCCTCGGAAAAAAGAGCTGCAAGTTCATCCGCTTTATAGAAAGCCAACGTTGATCCTGTCAAATAGGCATAGGCTCCTGCATCTTTTGCCAGGATCCGGCCAAGCAACGGTACCCCGTAGCGCAGATACATCTGAATAAAGGGATAAAGAGCATTTTTTACCGGCGGTGTCGTATCAAGGCAGACAACCCGCCCTCCCGGTACCAATGTGCGAAAAACCTCGCGCAACACAACAATGGCACTATCGACATTGCGCAACAGATACCCAAAGGTTATTACCTGAAAGGAGTTATCAGCAAAAGGGAGCTGATTAGCATCACAAACCTGCCAGCACACATCTCTATCGTGAAATCGCTGCGCCGCCTCACCAAGCATACCGGCAGAGAAATCGGCACCAACCACCTTTGCCGCCGGATTTTTCTCGGCAAGCAGCGCCGCAATATCCCCAGTCCCGGTGGCAAGATCAAGCAACCATCCCGCCTGCTGTTCTCCTGCCTTGCCAACAACAAACTGCCGCCAGCGCTGATCCTGCCCCAGGGTCATTACCCTGTTCATCAGATCATAGCTACCAGCGATGTCATCAAACATCTTTTTTACACCTGGTCCCTTGCCAGCCTTTTTTTCGCTTCTTTCCATCAGCAATCAACAGGGCGCAAACCCTGGAGTTCTCGGAAAGGGGATAACTTCGCGAATATTTGTCATACCGCTTGCAAACTGCACTAGCCGCTCAAAACCAAGGCCAAACCCGGCATGGGGAACAGAGCCATATCTACGCAGATCAAGATACCAGTCATATTCCTCAACAGCGATACCAGCCTCTCTCATTCTGCCTTCAAGCACATCCAGCCGCTCCTCGCGCTGACTGCCGCCAACAATCTCTCCAATTCCCGGCACCAGGATATCCATTGCCGCAACCGTCCTGCCATCATCATTCACCCGCATATAAAAGGGCTTTATCGCCGCCGGATAGTCGGTGACAATAAGCGGACAGCCAAACACCTCCTCACAAAGATAACGCTCATGCTCCGATTGCATATCAATGCCCCACTGTACCGGATATTCAAAGGATTTTCCCGACTTCTCCAGCCGCTCTATGGCCTCGGTATAGGGCAGATGCACAAAATCTTTCTCCACCACGCCGCGCAACTTGTCAAGCAGCCCCTTTTCGATAAATTTATCGAAAAGCTGCATATCTTCAGCACAGTTTTCCATTACATCGGCAAGCAGATATTTAAGCATATCCTGCGCAATGTTCATATTCCCACGCAGATCACAAAAGGCCATTTCCGGCTCAATCATCCAGAATTCCGCAAGATGCCGACTGGTATTGGAATTTTCCGCACGAAAAGTGGGGCCAAAGGTATATACATCGCCAAGAGCCTGGGCATAGACCTCTGCCTGTAACTGCCCACTCACCGTCAAACCGGCAGGCTTGCCAAAGAAATGCCCCTCATCGCCTTTTTCTCTGCCTGTTGCGACCTGAAACATTTCCCCGGCACCTTCACAATCGGAAGTAGTAATAATTGGCGTATGCAGGAAAACAAAATCTCTTTCCTGAAAAAAATTATGCACCGCATAACCCAGCCGGGAACGAACCCTGCCCACAGCACCAAGGGCATTGGTACGTGGACGGAGATGACTCATCTCCCGCAAGAACTCAAAGGTATGGCGTTTCTTCTGCAAGGGATACTCCGGTGGTGCCGCTCCCAGAATTTTTACCAGATCAGCATGCAGCTCCACTGTCTGTCCCTTGGCAGGAGACTCTTTTAATTCTCCTTCAATATGCAGACTACACCCGGTTGATGCACCAAGAACGTTTTTTTCATAGCCCTCAAGAGAGGAATCGGCAATCACCTGTAAATTAGCAAGACAGGAACCGTCATTTATTTCAAGAAAGGAGAAACTGCCAGTATCCCTGCGAGTGCGCAGCCAGCCATAGACAACAATTTTTGTACCAACGGGTTGATCGCTAAAGATTTTTTTAATTCGTAGATTCATTGTTTTCGTCAAGATAAGTTTTTTCAGTATTTAACGTATATATCAGGGAAGATACTCGGAGCGCACATTAAAAAGCGCTGCAAAAAGTGATTTTTTTACTGCCGGATCTTCCCGATACAGTTTTTCAAGTAGCTGATGCACTGTCTCCCTGCGGGTATTACCGGCAAAAGGACAGAAATTTTCCACCGCAACCAGCCCCCATGCCGCAGCCAGAGCAGCAATTTCCTCTTTTTCCACATATACCATCGGCCGCAACAAAAACAAGCTCCCATCAAAAAGTTGCTGCACTGGACACATGGTTGAGATATTTCCACTATAAAAAGCATTGAGCAAAAACGTCTCCAACATATCATCCTTATGGTGGCCAAGGCAAATTTTATTAAATCCTTCTGCCGCCGCCATATCAAAAAGCTGTTTTCTGCGGTTACGGGCACAAAGAAAACAGCTTCGTTCCTGCTCCAGCACCAACTCCTTCTCCACTCGCAGTGTAATACCAAAAGGTGACAACTGCGGAGAAATTGTCTGCTCAGGGGCCATTCCACCCTCTAAAAAAGAGTGGTCAATATGGACATATTCAAGGGCAAAGTGAACAGGTGCCTTTGCCTGCCAGATTTTCAGCGCTACCGCCAAAACAAGACTGTCTATCCCTCCAGAAACAGCCACCAAAACCCTGTCGCCTACGGACAACATCGCATAATCGTGCAATGCCTTGCCCATCTTGCGATTTACCTGCGCCGGGATTCTCGGTTTCTTCCCTCTATCCATCAACGTTCCCATCTTTCAGAAACGCCGCATAAAAAATTATCGGCAACTCAATGTAACTCAACCTGAAATTCTGTCTCCCCTTTGTCCACGGAAGGAAAACGACCGACAGGAGAAAAAAGAGCAAAAGCACATAATACATTGATATCTCTGGTCATTATACCACTCATTACAGTATGTCTGTTTTTCCCTTCTGCTTGCAGGGAATAGCATAATCGGAATATCCCTCCATGTTCTATTTACACCATAACAATCAAACAAACCTGTTCTACAGACACCCTTTCGACGATAACACCTTGCCCTCGGCAAGAGGGCGTACCGCTTCCGCCATTGCTCTGGCAAAGCCTTTAAACACGGCCTCTATAATATGGTGACCATTTTCTCCATGCAGCAGATCAATATGCAGGGTTAGTCCCGCATGTTGCGATACTGCGCGAAAAAACTCCTTGCATAAAAGGGTATCAAAGGTTCCCAGTTTTTGCTCAACAACAGGAGCATTATAGTGTAGAAAAGGACGATTTGACAAATCGACAACCACTCGCACAAGAGTCTCATCCATCGGCAGAAAACAACTGCCATAACGGGCAATCCCGCCTTTATCACCCAGAGACCGGGCCAGTGCCATACCCAGACAGATACCAATATCTTCCACCGTATGGTGATCATCCACTTCTGTATCGCCAGTAGCATCAATATGCAGATCAAAAAAACCATGCACCGCAAAAAGGGTAAGCATATGATCAAGAAAAGGGACCCCTGTGGCAACCTGCTGCTCCTGATTGCCATCAAGATTGATAAAAAGGGAAATGGATGTCTCTTTTGTTGTTCGTTCAATCTTTGCCTGCCGCATTGCCTGCATTACAATCTCCATATTGTATTTACCCCAGAAGGCTCTCCAATAAAAAACAGGTATAAAATCGTACCACGCTTGCCGCAGAGCGGCAAGTTTTCAAATTGATAAGGGTAAAGAACGATATTTTTCTTGACACCAAAAAACAGGAAAGAGAAAAATACACCTTTTTGCAATAAAAAGCACTCATTGGTAAATGAAAAACATCTCTATACAAAAATTTTCTTCAACAATACCAATATATCAAGGCAGGTGCCAGCGATGTCTTTCAGGAAACTACTAAACAAACAGACCAGCATTATTGCAAAAACCATTGAAATTCCATCTTGCCACAGAGGGCAAGAAACAGGAGAAATGGCCGAGCTTTGGTCAATACAAAGGCCGGAAGAGATCATCCGCATCCATAGAGCCTCCATTGATGCTGGTGCCAACATTATCTGCAGTAATACCCTGGCCGCCAACCGCTACAATCTTGCCAGATTCCGCTATTCAGTAGAAGAGATCGTTATCGCCGCCCTGCAAAATGCGCATAGAGCCTGCCAGCAAACAGCGGCAAAGATTGCGCTGACCATCGGCCCTATTGCCGGAGAAAACCCCTCCTTTGATGATGCCTATCTTCTTTTTCAGGAAATAGTAACTGCTGGCAGCAAAAACGCAGACTTGATACTCATTGAAAATATAACCACCCTGCAAGAGATAAGAGCCGCGGTTATTGCGGCAAAGGAAAACAGCAGCCTGCCTGTTCTCTGCGTTATGCCCTTTGCTGATACCGCAAACATAAAAACAGTTGCAGCAATGGTACTGACCATCAGTTCTCTTGGCGTTGACGCATTGGGAATATCCTGCTCACAGCAAACAGAGCAACTGCTACCAATCCTTGAAGAGTTTACCCGCTGGACAAACCTTCCGTTGATTGTCAGGCTTAAAACAGCCCCCTCCACTAAAACAATGGACAAACTGTTGGAATATGGTGTTTCCATCATTGGCGGGAATTCTTCTCCCGACAATGAAATGACCGCACATCTGGCAAGGCACTATAAAAATCGCCAGCCCAAAAAACGAACAAACACCATCCCCGCAGCAGTCTGCTCCGCAACCAGGGTGGCTCTGCTCAACAGACCAACAATTGTTGGCGAGCGAATAAACCCCACCGGAAAAAAAAGGCTGCAACAGGCATTAACAACACAAAATTTTTACTCCATTGCAGAAATGGCCGCCGCCCAGGCAGCAGAAGGTGCCGAAATTGTTGATATCAATGTGGGCATGCCCGGTATTGATCAACAGACAACGATGGCAAAGGTTATAGAGGGAATTCAGCAAGGTTGTGATATTCCGCTACAACTGGACTCTGGTAATCCCGCGCTTCTTGCGCAAGCCCTTCGCCTTTACAATGGCAAGGCGATCATTAATTCGGTAAACGGGACAACAGCATCAATGCAGAAAATCCTCCCTCTGGCAAGACAATATGGTGCTGCCATAATTGGCCTGTGTTTCGATGAAAACGGTATTCCTGATAGCGCCGAAGGACGTTTTACCATTGCAGAGAAAATCTATAGCAGAGCCATCAGTCTGGATATTGCAAAAGAAAATATAATTATCGACTGTCTTGCCCTGACAATCGCGGCACAACAGGAGATTGTTCTGGAAACAGTTGAGGCCATCAAAATGGTGAAAGAGCGGTTGGGCGTACGCACCATACTTGGCATCTCCAATATCTCCTTTGGCCTGCCCGGTCGCAGTATCCTTAACCATAATTTTCTGGCAATGGCTCTTTATGCAGGACTGGATCTGGCAATTGTCGATCCAGGGCAGAAGGAAATAATCGACACCATCCATGCCTACCGACTGCTGGCAAATATTGATACAGGCGGCAAGAAATACAGGGCAATGTACAACAATGCGCCAGAGCGGGAGAAAGGAAAATCATAATTTACCCGCTTGTTGATTAAAAAAATCCCTGCAAGAAACATCTTGCAGGGATTTCCTTTTCTAGAATCAGGAGAAAATCCTACTCCTCTATTGTGCCTGTCTCCATCCTCTTTTTATAGATGTCCTGCAACTCATAGAGATCCTGCTGACACTCGAACACCCCATGCCAATGAGCATAATCAGGTCCACCCATAGCAGCACCCTGCCGCATTCTTCGACCTTCATGATGCCAGAGATGGTACAATTTTCGCTGGAAGGCATCAGCCCAGGGATTCTTCTTGAGCAGACCTTTCTCCTTGAGTTCCTTTGCCATCTTGACCGCAGGATCCCAATACCCCTGATTATACAGTTCGATATGGTTATCCGCCTGCTTAAAGAAGTTATCGGTATGAAAAGCGGTATGACAATTCATACACACCTTCTTCATCAATTTTCGTCCCTTTACGCCGTCTCCTGTCAATGGACTCAAGGGATCAGGAGAATTTCTCACAGCAGAGCGTTTCATCCACAGGTTCCAGTACAACCGTTCGGAAACATTATGAGTATTACTCAACTCACCAAGACCGGATATATGACAGGCGCTACAAGTCGGCCCCCGAAAATCTCCTGGTTCCCATGCCCCCGGTGCAGCATCATAGTTCCAGCTCGCCCCTTCTGCATTAAAAATCTGACCATGCTTGCTGTTATTAAAAATTTCAATATCTGGATGATCCGGCCCAAGATGACAAGAGGCACAGGCTGCTGGTTTACGAGCTTCAGCAATATGAAACCCATGACGGGTATGACAGACCACACAGTTACCAACAGAACCATCAGGATAGAGAGTGCCTATACCGGCACTTGGCCAGCTTTCCATGGTAGGACGCCTGTTCTCATCAAGCTTGATATCAGAACCATGACATTGCATACAGCCCGTCATATCGGAAGCACGCAGAAAATCCTTCATGGCCTGACCTTCATGGGTCTCAATCAGGGACTTCATCGCCTTGTAGTTTCTGGCGCCTTCCGCATTATACTGAAGACGCGCCCGATAGTGCCCACTGTTATTAAACTGCTCAACTTCCTGACTATGGCAGCGTCCACAGGTTTTCGGAGAAACCAGCATGGTTACATATATATTGGTTCCCTGTACCCCTGGACAATTCTGTGCCGCCATCGGCGAACCCTTGTCCACGCTATGACAATCAATGCAGGAGACACCGGCATGAGCGTGACGACTCAACTTCCAGTCGGCAACAATTCCAGGACTTTTCAGCGCATGGCATTGCACGCATTTCTGCCCCTCAGGAGAGATACCATGATCCACTTTCAGGGTTTTTACAGAACTCTCACCAGCGAATACTGATGAAACAAACCCTGCAACAAAAAGCAGCGCCAACAATCTTCGCATCGTTCTCCTCCTAGCTGTCTTTTATGACCAGATGGTCTTTGATATTTTTATGTCCCACATGTTCATGGCACTTAACACATGACTTTACGACACCATTTTTAAAATCTTTATGCGCCAGATAGGCTTTGGGGATTTTATATTTCATCGCATCCAGATCGTGACAGCTCACACACCCGGAGCTATAGACAAAATGCGTGCGATGTTCCAGATTACCAACCCAGTCAAAGGTTTCTGCCCAGAACAACTCCCCAAGAACATCCTTGGCACCGCTATACGCCTTTGCGGTAACGTAATGAAAGACATTATCATGCGGCAGATGGCAATCGACGCACTTTGCCTTGAATCCAGCGGGATTGTTTCCCCCATGAAGTGAATTTGCGTATGCCACAGCGACACCTTCCATTGAATGACAGGAAGAACAAAACTCCTCGCCGCCTGTTTTTTCAATCATCTCGGCACTCACCAGGGCAATACCCAAACCAATAAAAATCCCGACAACAATGATTAGCAAAAACCGTAGCATAGGTAACTCTCCAGAGCAGGATTACACAAGCAATGTGATAGGATTATCTTTTTATACCACAAGAAAAACAGAAATTTCAATAAAATATATTATTGAAATAGCGAATTTATTTTTCATATGCACAAAAATAGCTTAAACGATCTAAACAAGTTTCTGTTTTCATCCATCAATCATACAAACAACTGGAATATAGCTATTTTTCATGCTACAATATGCAGGCAGGCTTGAGGGTGTTCTCTTTGTTCTATAGAAAGGGAGCAAATGATGAAGGATATGCCTCAGGCCTGTCAAAAGAATGTTTATCACAAAGCATAAACATTCCATCACTTGGTAATCAGAATGAGGTATTATTAAAAAATCGTACATCAGGAGGGAGGAATATGCTCAATAACCACTTCAAAAAACCCGTTGTTAAAGCAATTTGTATTATTGGATTTACCGTGCTACTCATTGAGGTGCTGGGGCTTGCTCACTGGAATGGAATAATAGGCTTTGTTGCCCAATCCATTCTTTTTCCTGTAGGGCTTGCCATTGGATTGAGTCTTACCATCGCTGTTATGGTGGGAATATTCCTTGCTGCCATTTTCATGACCAATGAAGAACTTGCCAGACAGTTCTGGCAAGAGCTAAAACAGAAATGTCCTTGCTATTCCTGTTAGGAATGCTGTAATAAATCACAAAAGGCAAGCGGATATAGCTATCATATCCGCTTGCCTTTTTCTCTCATAAACTGTAGTAAAAACATTCCGTTTTTCACTAATAATATTCTATTCATTCCTGCTATTGTTTTCTTTTTTATATTACGATATACTTTATCTTTATGAAGAGTAATTAATCAGATCCAGAAAATAAAATTGGCAGTATAACCCTCAAAAAGACAGAAGAGAAACTATGCCCTTTTATACATGGAAAGGCGTTAACTCCTACGGAGATAAACGCAAGGGAGAAGTAGAGGCAGTTGATATAAATGCTGCAAGGAGTATGGTCAAGCGGATGCGAATGACCAACATTGTCGTCAAGGAAAAACCAAAGGATCTGTTTGAAAATGTTTCCTTTTTCCAACCAAAGGTAAAGGGAAAGGATATTGTTATCTTTACCCGTCAACTCTCCACCATGATTGACGCAGGACTTCCGCTGGTGCAGGGGCTGCAGATACTGGAAAAACAACAGGCCAATATAACATTCAAAAAGGAGTTAACCTCGATTCGGGTTGATGTGGAATCTGGCTCCACCCTGGCAGATGCAATGCGCAAGCACCCAAAGACTTTTGATAAACTCTTTACCAATATGATAGAGGCAGGTGAAACAGGAGGTATCCTCGATACTATTCTTTCTCGTCTTGCTGGTTTTATGGAAAAAGCTATGGCCCTGAAGAAGAAGATCAAGGGCGCTCTTACATACCCGGCTGTATGTCTGATTATCTCTCTTTTAATTCTCGTTGTTATCCTGGTTTTTGTTGTTCCCGTCTTTCAATCAATGTTTGAAGGGTTTGGTCATGCCTTGCCATTACCAACCCAGATTGTTGTTAATATGAGTGAGCTGGTGAAAAATTATTTCCTCTATATTGCTATACTCTTTACAATAATAATTTTTGCTTTAAGAAAAGTTTACACCACAGAGCAAGGGAGGAAAATAAGCGATAAAATAATGCTTCGAATGCCAATATTTGGCCCGATGCTGCGTAAGGTTGCTGTGGCTAAATTCACCAGAACTCTCAGTACCATGCTGGCAGCGGGAGTTCCTATTTTGGAAGCTTTGCAGGTTGTCGCCAAAACTGCGGGAAATAAGGTTATTGAAGAGGCTGTTTTCAGAGTGGCAGATGCTATTTCTGAGGGGCGACCAATCTCTGAACCTCTCGAAGAGACCGGAGTCTTCCCCAATATGGTTGTACAGATGATAAATGTCGGAGAATCAGTTGGCGCTCTTGATGCGATGCTGGAAAAAATTTCTGTTTTCTATGATGAAGAAGTTGATCAGGCTGTTGAAAATCTTACCTCCCTGATTGAACCATTTATGATGGTTTTTCTCGGCGGAATGATTGGTGGAATTGTCGTCGCCATGTATCTGCCAATATTTAAACTATCAAGTGTTATGATGTAGCTGGAAGGAGTTATTGCCAACCATATAATAAACAGGTATTTTGTTAGTTAGCGTTTTACGACAGCCAACGGTTTTGGAATATTCCAAAGCTACCATAAGCAGGTGATTGGGATAAAAAAAGGAGAAATGAAATGACTCTTACCAAGGCAGATCTTATTCAACGGGTGTACAAGAACCACAGCAATCTTACCAAGGCTCAGGCCACAGAGTCGGTAGAGATGTTTCTAAAAATAAGCAAGGAATCCCTGATTGACGGTTCTGATCTTCTGCTCAGTGGTTTTGGCAAATTTCATGTTAAGCAGAAGAAGGCCAGACGCGGCAGAAATCCACAAACCGGAGACGAACTTATCCTTGGCGCACGGCGGGTTGTCACCTTCAAGCCTTCCGGGATTTTACGGGAAAAAATAAACGCCGTATAAAAATACCATGCCGCAACCAGTTTTCTCCTTTCGCCAGGTTCCACCTGCGGCCATCAACGATGACAAGAGGTGGAATCTACACCCTTGGGCAGAAGAACTTTCATTTGACCTTGAACAATCACTCCTTAACTCTGGCATTCTCAATCCTCCTACACTCTTGCCAGGGAACAGGGAGGGTTCGTTTATCATACTTGCCGGTCGCAGACGGATTTTTTTCTGGAAAAAAGTATTTGGAGACAGAGAGTTGCTTTGCAAATGCTTCCATTCTTCCCCTTCGCCAAGGCAAAGCCTTGCTATTGCCCTTGACGATCAAAAATTTGGTAGCGAAAGCTTGACTCTTGCCGAAAAGGCACAGTTTATACGACTTGCCGCAGAGGTTTCCTCAGCAGAAAAAAAGGAACTGCTAGAGCTGCTCCCATTGCTTGACCTCAAGAAAAACCCGGAACTCCTAAGAAATTTACAAAAACTGGCAGAAGAATCCCCAGACATTCTTTACTCCGCCCATAAGGGGGAGTTATCGTTACAAATTTATACCGAATTGCAGAAATTAAACACAAAAGATCGCCCGGCCCTCCTTGAGCTTTTCTCCCTCTTGCAACTTGGCAGTGGTAAACAGCGACGATTTCTCCTCCAGCTAAGGGATTGCGCCTATGCCCGCAGGCAAGGCATTGCAGAATTTTTACAACAGGAAGAAATCCAGCGAATCCTCAGCGAATCACGGCTTAATATCCCACAAAAAATCCAGCATCTCGGCACACTTTTACAAACCTTGCTGCAACCTTCCCTTTATAGGGAAGAACAAATTTTTAAAGAACAGGTGCAACAGCTTGCTCTGCCGGAAAATTATTCAATAAAACACAGCCCTGCGTTTGAAAAAGATGAGATAACGCTGGAAATTACCTTTAAGGATCTCGCCCACTGTAAAAAATATCTCGCGAAGAATCGCTTTTAAACAGCAGAAAAACACCAATTACTTTTTAAAAAGGCCACGAACCAACCAGTTATTATCCAGTGGCTCAACCGTGCTTCCTTCAAGAAATGGGGCCTCTTCCCGCCCGGCGACGGGAAATTGCTCTACAAGAGAAACACCCGCCGAACCTGCAAAAAGAGGAGCATAGAAAAGAACGGCCTCATCATAAAGTTTTTCTTTCAGCATTGCGCCATGCACTGTGCCTCCACCCTCCACCAGTACAGAACAGATTTCCCGTTTTCCAAGTTCTGCAAGCACTGCTGTTAACGGCAAGACACCTTGTTCCAGGGGAAGAGGAATAACTGTAACGCCATAAGATTCCAGCTTTTCACAACGGGAAGAAGAGACCTCTTCCCCGCAGAAGACAAGAGTGGATGCATCTGATTTCTGGGTGAATATTTTTGCATCGGAAGAAATTCGTAAAAGAGAATCCAGCACAATACGCTGTGCATCTCTCCCTCTCCCGCCTTCAAGCCGGGTGGTAAGGGAAGGATTATCCACCAGCACCGTGCCACTGCCAACCATAATTGCATCAACCTGATCACGCAATTCATGTACCCGCCGCATACTGGCGGCTCCAGTGATCCAGCCATTTTGCCCCAATTGATAATTCAGACGGCCATCAAGACTCACCCCCGCCTTCATCAAAGTCCAGGGAAGACCGGTAGTAATATATTTCAAAAATGGCCGATTTAACCAGCGACACTGATCTTCCACAACCCCGCATCGCACCTCTATGCCCGCCTGTTTAAGCCGGGCAATACCACCACCATTCACCAGCGGATTAGGATCTGCCATACCGATGACCACCCGTGCAAACTTCTGTTCAATAATGGCATCACAACACGGTGGCGTACGCCCGGTATGGCTGCACGGCTCAAGAGTTACATAGAGGGTCGCTCCAGCCAAAGATTCCGTGGCCGCATTGATGGCATTGCGCTCAGCATGAGGCGTTCCGGCTTTTTTATGATAACCAGTAGCAATAATACGGTCATCCTTAACAATTACCGCACCTACACACGGGTTGGGAGACGTCCGTCCCAAACCTTTCTCCGCCTCCTGCAAGGCAAGGCGTAGATATTTCTCATCACTATCCACAACGATCACTCCGTCCTTGCATCAAGCAGGCCTTTCAACTCTGCCATAAATTCATTTACATCCTTGAACTGACGATATACCGACGCAAAACGAACATACGCCACTTCATCCAGAGCTGATAACCCTTCCATCACCCATTCACCCACCATTTGTGAAGGAATCTCCTTGGCACCATAATCCTGTAATTTTTGTTCAATACCATCAACAAATTCATCAATCTGATCACGGCTGACATCTCTTTTTTCACACGCTTTTTCCAGGCCAATGGCAAGCTTGTGACGATCCCAGGGTTCCCTGCGGCCATCCTTTTTTACCAGCATCGGCAGCAAGACTTCCAGTCGTTCGTAAGTCGTAAAACGTTTGGCACAGGAGAGGCACTCCCTTCTTCTTCTGGTTATTGTCGCATCCTTGTTCAATCGGGAATCGATAACCTTATTATCAAGATGCTCACAATAAGGACATTTCATCTGCTCCTCCCTTACTCTAATTTCTATTATTTCCCTTTGGCATCTCAATAAAAAAAGGCCGATTCCGCCCGGCTGCGAAATCGGCCCTGATGCCATTAAAATGCAATTTACGGTAACGTCAATTTATCCACCCGGCGCTGATGCCGCCCACCAATAAAATTGGTTTTCAGCCAGCATTCAACAATAGCAAGAGCAAGTGAAGGTTCCAATACCCTTGCTCCCAGACAGAGTACATTGGCATCATTATGCTCTCTGCTCATCTGTGCGGTAAAAAGATCGTGACAAAGAGCAGCACGAATCCCTGGCGATCGGTTTGCCTTAATAGACATGCCAATCCCGGTACCACAAATAAGAATACCCCTTGTACAACGCGCTGTATCTATCTCTGCGACAACCTTGCTGGCGTAGTCAGGATAGTCAACAGATTCTGCAGAGAAGCAGCCAACATCAACCACCTCATATCCAACCTGCTCTACATATCTGCATACAGCCTCCTTCAGGGAGAAACCTCCATGATCGACGCCAATCGCAATTTTCACAATTTCTCTCCGTATAAAGCCTGACTACCCTACCCGTTTCATAATGATAGAGCCATTTGTTCCTCCAAAACCGAAAGAGTTGGAAATTCCCGCACCAATTTCCATTTTTCTCGCACTGTTTGGCACATAATCAAGATCACACTCGGAGTCAGCCTCATTGAAATTGATGGTTGGCGGTGAGATCTGATCCTTGACGGCCAGAGCAAGAAAAGCGGCCTCAACACCACCGGCAGCACCAAGTAAATGGCCGGTCATTGATTTGGTTGAATTTACCGCCAATTTATAGGCATGATCGCCAAAAACTGTTTTGATCGCCCTGGTCTCTCCCTTGTCATTAAGCGGAGTGGATGTGCCATGAGCATTAACGTAATCAATATCTTCCGGTTTCATTTCCGCATCCATAAGAGCATCACGCATCGCCCTTACCGCACCCTCTCCATCTTCGGGAGGTGCAGTAATATGAAAGGCATCACTACTCATACCATAGCCAACAACCTCAGCGTATATCCTGGCACCCCTTGCCCTGGCATGTTCATACTCTTCCAGAACAAGTATACCGGCACCCTCGCCCATAACAAAACCATCACGATCCTTGTCAAAAGGTCTTGATGCCTTCGCAGGTTCATCATTTCTGGTAGAGAGAGCCTTCATTGAAGAGAACCCTGCAACACCCAGACCACAAATAACCGCTTCACTACCACCACTCACAACCATATCACAACGGCCATGCCGTATTGAATTATATGCTTCACCAACAGCATGAGTACCGGCAGCACAAGCGGTGGTAAGAGTAAGGTTCGGCCCTTTACAGCCAATATCAATAGAGATATTACCAGAGGGCATATTGGGAATTGCCATCGGGATAAAGAAAGGACTTACCTTGCGCGGCCCCCGATTCAGCAGCACTTCATTCTGTGCCATAATAGTAGGTAAACCGCCCATACCACAACCGGTGATTACCCCTACCCGTCCACAATTCTCTTCAGTAATGGTAAAACCGCTATCTTCAAGAGCAAAACGGGCAGCGACAATCCCGTACTGAACAAAAAGATCAAGACGTTTAGCGACCTTTTTATCAAAATAATCCTCTGCGTTATACCCTTTAACTTCTGCAGCAATCCTTACCGCATAATCGCTGGCATCAAAGCGAGTTATAGTATCAACACCGCTTACACCGGCACAGATATTCTCCCAGGTCATTTTCGTACCCACACCCAGAGGCGTAACAAGACCAACACCAGTAACAACAACCCTTCGTTTCACAACCTGCTCCTTTGTCTTTGGAGAGCCTGAATAATCAGTTTTTGCCCATTTTCTTTATAAGAGAGATACCCACGACAATTCCTCCTGCTACTCGAATATAAAGAAACAAAACACCTATCCGGCTCCTTTTATTCTACGGTTAAAATTGCTGCAAAAAAAAGACACGTTATTTCAGCTTATTCACATAATCTATAGCGTGCTGAACAGTGGTAATCTTCTCCGCATCCTCATCAGGGATTTCAATATCAAACCCCTCTTCCATCGCCATTATCAACTCAACCAGATCAAGGGAATCTGCACCAAGATCATCAACAAAGGATGCCCCCGGTACAACCTTTTCCTTATCAACACTCAACTGTTCAACAATAATGTCAATCATTTCCTGTTCGATAGCCATAACAATCTCCTTTTTTCAAATTGTAAATCTGTATTATTATACAGACCTCTTTTTTATAACAACACTACACCATATGCACGCCGCCATTGACATGCAAAGTTTCTCCGGTGATATAGCCGCCCTCACCAACGAGATAGGCTACTGCACCGGCAACATCATCAACACTGCCAAAATCACCAAGAGGGATCTCTTTTTTCAGCTTCTCCTGCAGCTCCGGGCTCAAGGTATGTAAAATCTCTGTATCAATAAAACCTGGTGCCACACAATTTACCGTGATACCACGAGGCGCAAGCTCCTTGGCAAGGGATTTACTAAAACCAATCAACCCCGCCTTGGCGGCAGAATAGTTCACCTGACCGGCATTGCCACTCACTCCGCTTAACGAACTGATATTAACAATACGCCCGCCTCTTTTTTTCACCATGCCCTTGACAACAGCTTTTGCACAGGAATAGACCCCTTTAAGATTTGTTGCCAGTACCGCATCCCAATCCGCCTCCTTCATCCGCATAAAAAGGCCATCACGGGTAATTCCGGCATTATTCACCAGAATATCGACCCCGCCAGACTGCTCAAGGATCTGATCAAACGCAGCCTTTACTGCCGCTGAATCTGCCACATCAAAACCGATGGCAAAGGCTGCGCCTCCGGCCTGCTCAATTTCCTGTACTACTGTTTGCGCAGCATCGGCACGGCTGACATAATTAACATAGACAACTGCTCCCATCCTTGCCAAACGCAGACAAACAGCCCTGCCAATTCCACGGCTGCCGCCAGTAACCACCGCAATTTTTCCCGCCAGATTCATGCCCTTTTCTCCTTTAATTTAGCAATCAGTTTAGGCAAAACTTCGGCAACATCGCCTACAATACCATAATCAGCAACATTAAAAATAGGGGCATTTGCATCCCTGTTTATTGCCACAATAGTCTCTGCCGACTGCATTCCGGCTACATGCTGAATCGCCCCGGAGATACCGCAGGCGATATAGAGCTTCGGCGCAACCGTTTTTCCGGTCTGCCCAACCTGATGAGGATAGTCAATCCAGCCAGCATCCACTACTGCACGGGTGGCAGAAACTTTTGCTCCCAGCAATTCGGCAAGCTCTGCAAGCAGGACAAAGCCTTTGGCACTTCCCAGACCTCTGCCGCCAGCAACCAGAATATCAGCGTCCTGTATGTTGACAACCTCTCCCTGACTATCCACCGATTCAACAAATTCAACACCACTCGCAGCAGGTACCGCCGTCTGTATCACCTCTTGTTCCAGACAGATAATATCCCCACTGCGGCCAGTATCGGCAACCGCCGCCTTCATCACCTTTGGTCGGACAGTTGCCATCTGCGGGCGAGTCGATTCACACACAATAGTTGCCATGATATTGCCACCAAATGCCGGTCTGGTTTGCAGCAAGGCACCATCTTCCTGCCGAATATCAAGGGACGTACAGTCTGCCGTCAACCCTGTATTCAACGCCACTGCCACCGCCGGAATAAAGGAGCGACCAATAGCCGTCGCCCCGGCAAGAACTATCTCCGGCCTGCATTGCCTGAGCATAGCAGTAAAAAGGTGGGTGGCAACATCCTCCCTGAAATGGCATAACGAGGAATGCTCCGCAACATACACCTTGTCTGCACCATAAGCGATCAACTGTTCAGGCACCGTGCCCGCATCATCTGCCATAAGAAAGGCAATGAGTTCTACCCCACGTATATCGGCCAGCCTGCGGCCTTCTCCCAGCAGCTCCAGCGATACTGAAGCAAGTTGTCTTTTGCGAAATTCACAAAAGACACCCACCCCTTGCCATGCAGCAAGATCTCCTTGCTCCCTTTTATCAATATCAATAGAAAGCGCGGATACAGCACAACTATGGACGCAGGTTCCACACAAGGTACAGTTATCACCAATTACCGGATAACTCTCCCCCATCTCTATCGCGGCAAAAGGGCAGCTCTCTTCGCAAATACCGCAGCCTATACACAACTCTTCAGCAAGATTCAACATTATAACAACCTCAAGCCTCCCGGACGATCAAGACACCTGACTGAAAGCGGCAAGCCTGTCTGCCAGCTGCGCCACCTGAGCATCAAAATCACCCTCCAGCGAAGCACTCTTCCCTCTTGCCTGCGGGGCAAAGACCTGTACCACTTGGGTGGGAGAACCCTGCAAACCAAGACAGGCAGTATCGGCACCAATAGCCTCCGCATCGAACATTTCTATTGTTGCTTTTTTCGCTTTCATCTTTCCTTTCAGAGAGGGCACCCGAGGCTGATTAATATCCTTTACCACCGTAAGCAGAGCAGGCAGAGAAAGAGCAACAACGTCGTAGCCATCATCCATCATCCTCTCGACAACGACAGCCTCTTTCTTACACTCACGAATTTTTTGCACACAAGTAACAAAGGGAATATTAAGGCGGGCAGCCATCCCGGAACCAACCTGCGCTGTATCCCCATCTATCGCCTGTTTGCCACAGAAAATGAGATCAAACTGACCCAAGGCCCTGATTGCATGTTCCAGAGTATAAGACGTTGCCCAGGTATCGGCTCCAGCAAAAGCCCGGTCAGAGACAAGCAATGCCCGATCTGCTCCGCAGGAGATTGCCTGACGCAGAACCTCCTCGGCCTGCGGCGGCCCCATAGTCATGGCAATAACCTCACCTGTACCATAACTCTCTTTTAGTCGAACAGCCTCTTCCAGGGCATGCTGGTCATAGGGATTCATGATAGAGGCAACCCCTTCCCTCGCCAGAGTATTTGTTTTCGGGTCAAGCCGAACCTCACTGGTATCAGGCACCTGCTTGACACAAACGATAATCCTCATATACCAGCCTTATGCGTATTCCCTGTTTAATTCCTGACCGATAACATTACGCTGGATTTGATTACTTCCTTCGTAAATTTGCAGGATTTTTGCATCTCGCATCATTTTTTCCACAGGATATTCGCACATATAGCCATAACCACCCATCACTTGAACGGCATCGGTTGTTACCTTCATTGCCATATCAGTAGCAAAGGTTTTACAGATAGCACTGGCCTTGGAGATTTTTTTCGGATGGGCGTCAATATGCCGGGCTGTGGAATAGACCAGGGCTCTGGCCGCCTCAATACCAATAGCCATATCGGCAAGAAGATGCTGCACAGCCTGAAAGGAGATAATCGGCTTGCCGAACTGTTTACGTTCCTTGGCATAACGGGCAGCCTCATCCAGAGCGCCCTGCGCCAGCCCCACAGCAAGGGCAGCAATACCGGGGCGGGAAAGATCAAGTGTCTGCATAACGGTAATAAAGCCCGTTCCGGCACGGCCAATAATCCTGTCTTTCGGAATACGGCAATCCTTGAAGATAAGCTCCGTTGTTGCTGAAGCACGAATACCCATTTTCTTTTCCTTGGGACCAAACTCAAAACCGGGATCACCCTTCTCCACCACAAACATTGATGCCCCGCGGGCCCCCCTGCTGCGGTCGGTAATGGCAACAACGGTATAGATGTCTGCCTCACTGCCGTTGGTTATCCACTGTTTGGTACCATTGAGAACCCACTCATCACCATCCAGCTCCGCTGTGGTCTGAATACCGGATGCATCAGATCCGGCATTGGCCTCAGTCAAGCCAAAAGCGGCAAAATTTTCACCCGTCGCCAACGGGGCAAGATATTTTTCTTTCAGCTCTTCAGAGCCACTTATCATGATAGGAAAAGCCCCAAGAAAATTTGCAGCATACGCCGTTCCCACAGCAACACAACCTCTGGCAATCTGTTCAATGGCAAGAATTATATCAAAACAGCCGCCGCCAAAACCGCCATAACTTTCAGGAACAGGCAACGCAAAAAGATCCGCCTTGGCCATATCATCTAAAATCTCTCGTGGAAAAAGATGTTTCTCGTCAAGTTCCGCCCGGTTGGGAATAATCCGTTCATCACTGATCTGGGCAGCAATATCAACGATCATCTGCTGCTCTTCTGTCAAAAAATAATCCATAATCCAACTCCTACCATACAAGCAATGCTGCACCCCAGGTAAACCCACCACCAAATGAGCAGAGCAACACTGTATCACCTTTTTTTATTTTTCCCTGCCGATGCGCCTCATCAAGGGCAATCGGAACCGAGGCCGCAGAAGTATTGCCATATTGAGGAAGATTGACAAAGACCCTCTCCTCGACAATACCCAGCCGTTTCTGTAAATTATTAAGAATTCTGATATTGGCCTGATGGGGCACCAGCAGATCAATATCGGCGATGCTCATCTGCTGCGAGCGTAGAACTGCATTGATCGAACCTTCCATTGATTTTACCGCATACTTGAATACTTCCTTCCCCTGCATACGGATAAAAGGCCCGGTAGATGATTCTACCCGCAGATCAGGATTGGCACTTTCCGGCCCATGCATATGCAGCAATTCCCAAAGCATGCCATCCGCCTGCATGTCTGTAGCCAGAATGCCACTGCCATCCCCAGCTCCCAGTACAGCCGCGCCAGCACCATCACCAAAAAGGATGCAGGTATTTCTGTCGCTGTAATCAGTCCGGCCAGACAGCGTTTCTGAACCAATTACCAACGCTTTCATCCCAGGATTAGACCGGATATATTTATCTGCCAGATCCAGCCCATAGAGGAAGCCGGAACAAGCGGCGTTGATATCGTAGGCAAAGGCATTAGTTGCACCAATGCCCGCCTGCACAAAACAGGCTGTGGAAGGCATCAGCATATGAGCACTGATCGTGCCAACAACGATTAAACCAAGTTCATCGGCAGCTATGCCGGCATCGTCAAGAGCCTGTTTTGCCGCTCCGATCGCAAGCTGGTAATTAAGCTCCCCGTCGCCGCCATACCGTCGGGTTTCAATACCGGTTCTGGTGCGAATCCACTCGTCACTGGTATCGACAATGGACTCCATCTCCTCATTTGTTACCACCCGTCTGGGAAGGCACGAGCCTGTACCCAAAACAACCGTTCCCATCACTTCTCCATCTCGTCATTATTTCTCTGGTTTGCTTCAAGGCCTTCCTGAATCATCCTGGTAATATTGCCCTCAGCCATTGCTGCCGCCTGCAGAATCGCATTCTTTATCGCCACCGAATTTGATTTCCCGTGGCACACAATACCAACACCTTCCACACCAAGCAAAGGGGCACCACCATACTCGGCATAATCCACCCTCTTTTTAAACGCCTTAAACGCCGGATATACCAGCAAACCGCCTAATTTCCGCAAAAAAGAGGAGCGAATTTCATCCTGGATCATTTTCATGCTCGCCTCGGCAAGCCCTTCACTTACCTTAAGACAGATGTTGCCGACAAAACCATCACAAACAACGACATCCACATCGCCCAGAAAGATATCCCGCCCCTCCACATTGCCAATAAAGTTCAATGAACTTTCTTCAAGCAGAGGAAAGGTTTCCTTGACAAGGCTATTGCCCTTGCCAGACTCCTCGCCAATGGTCAACAGCCCCACCCGGGGATTTTCCAGGCCTGTTATACGGAAATATGTCGCCGCCATAATGGCAAACTGCAGCAGATGCTGCGCCTTACAGTCAACATTGGCACCGATATCCATCAGAACAGCCGGTTTTTTCAAGGTAGGAAATACAGAAGTGATACCAGGGCGCAAAACGCCTGGCAAACGACCAAGTTTACAGATACCAGCAGCCATGGTCGCACCGGAATTACCAGCACTGACCACAGCACAAGCGGAGCCATTTTTCACCTGTTCAAAGGCAACAAGCACCGATGCATCTTTTTTTCTGCGAATACCAACAGCTGGATTCTCATCCATACCAACAACTTCCGAGGCATGAACAATCTCAACCCGGCGCAGGAGATGTGCAGCAGGAGACAATGCATCCAGATCACACCGGAGAAGGGCCTTATCCCCTACCAGCAGAACCTCAACATCCCCCTGTTCCACAGCCCCAAGAGCTCCGGCAACAAGCTCTCTTGAGCCACGGTCTCCACCCATGGCATCGAGGGCAACACGCATAGACAAAACCTCTAGCTCAAATCTGCATCAAGAGCATAAACCTCACGCTCCCGATATTTTCCGCAACTACCGCATAACCTGTGCGGTTCTTTCGGTTCCCCGCACTCGGGACAGAGAGAAAGGGCGGGCTTGGTAAGCGCATCATGTGAACGTCTTTTACGAGTTCTTGAATGAGATTGTCTTCTTTTAGGTAAAGCCATTGTATCCTCCAGATTTAACATCTATTTCTTTAGTTTGCCTAACACAGCAAAAGGTGATGCAGACTGCACTCCATCACAAGTACATTGTTCATTATTTAAATTCGCCCCGCAACCAGAGCAAAGACCTCTACAATCCTGACGACAAAGCAGCTGCAGCGGCAGATTAAGATATACCTGCTCCTGCAGCACTTCATCCACCTCTATTTCCGGGACAGAAAGAAAAAACGTCTCAAGCTCGCCACTGCGACAATCGACTTCTCTCTCTTCGACCAAAACATCTTCGCCAACCACAAAACGATAGCCTAGCTGTTCAGCAAAAGAGAACGGGACATCAACTGCACAAAAGGAACATCTGCCAACCAGATGCCCCCGCAACTCTCCCCGCAACACAACATCTTCTGATCTACGGGAAAAGACAAGAACTCCTGCCAGCTCAACGTCCACCTCTTCCTCCTGCAGGAAAAGCCTTTTATCATCAAGCTCTATGCGACAGCCCTGTCTTTCAATCTGCTCAAAACGCAACTTCATTATCTATTCTCAACCAGCAAGGAGAAGGTAAAACAAAGGATGTGAAAATAATAGATTTGCGATAAAGATGCCAGCAAAAAAAACATCTTCTATAAAAAATGAGGTTATTCGGCATCTTCCCCTACAGTATATGAGCCAGCCTCTCCGATGCCTTTTCCAGCCGTCTTGATGTCTGCAACAACACCCACTCCAGCAATATTCGGCTATCAACCGGAAATTCCTTTGAAAAAGCAGAATATCCTGCAGGTGGCAGCAGAGCAAGGGAGGAATCTTCCACCGCAATAGCACCTGCCCCATGTATCATGCCCGGCAAAAGCCCTCTCTCCCCGACTGGAGCGCCAGCATCAAGCAGTGCAATAACCTGGGTTTTATCCTCAAACCCGGTCTCCTTTTGAATACCAATACGGCCAGAAAGAAGAAAACAGAACCCCGCCACAGGTTCCCCCTTGCAGAATATCTGCTCACCTTTGGCAAAAAAAACTTCCTGTACAAAACGGCATAAAAAAGCCCTTCCTTCCTCTGAGAGAGCAGGCAGGGCAGATGCGAGAAAATCCGGCAGGGAAACTATCATAATTCCCTCCGGCTACCTGCTTTCCAGCTCGGCAATCTTCTTTTTCATGGTTGTCACCAAACCAGCAAATTTCTCGGTGCGCAGGATTGATGTAAACTGTTCCTGATAGTTACGGATCAGGCTCATCCCCTCAACATTTATATCATAGACCCTCCAGACACCATTTTTCAGCCGCATAATATAATGCACCGGCAAAACCCTATCCCCGCCTTCAACCTCTGTCGTCACCTGCGCCCGGCCGCCCTTAACCAGCTCACCGATATATTTCACTCCATATTTACCAGCTTGCTCTTCATATGCCTCAAATTTGCCAATATAGACATTTTCCAGCAATTTTGTCATCAACCCGGTAAATTCATCACGTTGTTCTTCAGAGATTGTGCGCCAGGTTCTTCCCAGAACCCGCTTCGACATCTCACGGAAATCAAAACTTTTTTTAACTTCCGCCATAATTTTCTGCCGCCGCTCCTTGCGATATTTATCTCCATGCAAGTTTTTATCCAGCAGGATATTGGTAAGGCTGGTCAATGCCGGTTTCAATGTATCCATTGGTCCGGCAACAGGTGTTGAACTATTTGCCGCAAAAACAGGCATCACACAGAATAACACCGCAACACACAACAGAAAAATTTTTCTCATCTCTTCACCTCGGTTTTTAAAACTGCTCGCAGGAAACCGCTTTACCATAAAAACACAAAGATATTTTTCACAAAATAATTACTTGGCACTACCAAATGCAAATTTACTGATAAGGCTTTCAATATCCACAGTTGACTCGGTATCAACCATCACTTCTTTTGGCTTAAACACCTGCTCATCTCCCCCCAGAGTCAACTGAATATATTTATCACCAATAATACCCTGGCTTTTGACCGATGCAATAGAATCAAGGGGAACCTGCACATCCTTATCAAGCCGCAACGTCAGAACAGCAAATCCATCCTTATTGAGATCCACCGCCACAACACTGCCAACCACAACACCAGCAATCTGTACTGACACGCCCTTTTTCACCCCGGAAACATTATTAAACTCCGCCCGTAATTCATAGGTTTTATCCGCAGTAAAAAAAGAGACCTCCCCCAGTTGCAGAGCAAGATAACCAAAGGCACAAAAACCCAGCAACACAAAAAGACCAACAATTGTTTCAAGTACACCCTTTTTCATATTCCCCTACTTTTCAATACGATGACTCTGATAAATCTCGCCCATTGTTGTTTTAACAAATTTCTTGATATTTTCCTTTTCCGACCATTGAATAGCCTCCGGACTATCAAAAACATCCATTTTTCCCTTATCAAGAATAATAACCTGATCTGCCAGATTAAATACCTTGGGAATATCATGGCTGACAATAATAGAGGTAAAACCGTGGCGTCTTTGCGTTTCGGCAAAGAGATGGTATATCTCCTGACTCATAACCGGATCAAGCCCGGTGGTCGGCTCATCAAAAAGCATTATCTCGGGATGGAGCTGCATCGCCCGCGCCAGCCCAACCCGCTTCTGCATACCACCACTCAATTGCGCCGGATACTTTCCTTCATGCCCTTCAAGGCCAAACTGGGCAAGACTGGCATAAACCTGCGCCCTGATCTCTTCTTCATTTTTTTTCGTCCGCTCCCGCAAAGGCATCGCAACATTTTCAAAAACACTCAGAGAATCAAACAGCGCTGCCCCCTGAAAAAGCACACCAAAACGAGTACGTAATTGCTGTAACCTTCTCCCATGAAAGCGGGTAATATCTTCCCCGCCAATATAAATTGCTCCTTTATCGACATCCATCAGGCGCAAGATCAACTTCAAGGTAACACTCTTGCCCTGTCCGCTGCCCCCGGCAACAACAGTGGTTTTCCCGGCAGGAATGGCAAAATCCACACCATCAAGTATATGCTGTACAGAACCGTTTTTTTTACGGAAACTCTTGCACACACCAGAAAATTCTATAGCAATATCAGACATTTTTGCTCCATTATAACAAAATGGCTGTCAACAGGTAATCGAAAATAAGCACAGAGATAGAGGAGAGAACCACCGCCTGGGTGGTTACCCTACTCACACTCTCAGCACCAAAGCCCGCACCACGAATCTGCTGTACAAAATAGCCCCGCCCACAACAGATCCATACCACAAGCCCGCCAAAGAAAAAGGACTTCACTGTACCCAACCATAAATCGTGATTGGTCACACTGCTTACCATCCCCTCATAATACGCCCCAGGACTTACCCCCATCATGGAGACTCCTGCAACATAACCGCCAAAAATCCCCACCACATCAAAAATAGCAGTAAGCAGAGGGATAGAAATCAGCGTTGCAAGGAATTTAGGGGAAATAAGATAACGAAAAGGATCAACCGCCATACATTGCAGTGCATCAATCTGTTCAGAAATTCGCATAATCCCCAGCTCTGCACACATCGCAGAACCGGCACGACCGGCAACCATCAACGCAGTCAGTACCGGGCCAAGCTCCAGAATAAGCGTTAACGCAACGGCAGAACCAAGCATCCCGTCTGCACCAAAACGATTCAGCGAGTAATACCCCTGCAAACCAAGCACCATCCCCGTCGATAGCGAGGTAAAAAAAATAACGACCAGCGAACCAACACCAATAAAGCGCATCTGCCGTAAAAATTCACCCCAGCGAAATGGAGGCCGAAAAAGTCCCAGCAATGCCTGACAGAAAAAGATTCCCATCCGGCCAAGATCGGCAAGTGTGTAGAGGGTTATATCCCCTAATTTGGTAATTAAAGATAGCATTAAATAAAAAGAAAAGATGTATTGCAATATCAGATAAGAAACAGAACGAACATATTCTTCCCTCACCCAGATTAAGAGAGACTAAAACTAAGACGGAAATAAGCGGAAGTCAATATATCCAGAGAAAAAACTCCCCGTGAAGATCTGATATTTACCAAATCTCCACGGGTTGAAAGGACAAAGGGAAAAAGAGATAATCAAATGACAAACCGATTGACAATATCGGTCAAATTCTTTGCCATCCCCTTTAGATCTTCCATGCTTTTCACTATATGGGCACTATTTTCAGAAATACTGCGAGCCGCGGCATCCACAGAAGAGATATCCTTGTTTGTTTTATCAAGACCTTCAGAACTTTTAGAGATATTTGCATTAACATCCCCAATTCCTTGCGACACCTGACTTATATTGGAAGATATTTCCTGAGTTGCAGAGGCCTGTTCTCCAATAGATGTAGCAATAGAGGCAATAACTTCATCAATATTCTGCATTGTCCTGTTTACAGATTCAATCTCTCCAATAGCCTTATTACTGGTGGCCTGAATACCTTCAATCTGCTGTTTGATATCAGCTGTAGCTTCAACAGTCTGTGATGCCAGTTCCTTGATCTCATTGGCAACAACGGCAAAACCCTTGCCAGCTTCCCCTGCCCTTGCTGCCTCAATAGTCGCATTAAGTGCAAGAAGATTAGTCTGATCAGATATTCCTGCAATCGCATCGGTTACTGCATTGATAGATTCCGCAACGCTACCAAGCCTTCTCATCAGGGCACTTGCTCCTTCTATCTGCTCCACTGCTTGCTCCGAAATATGTTTTGCCTGATCAGAATTTCTGGCAATTTCACTAATAGTAGCATTCATCTCTTCTGAAGCAGTGGCAACAATATTTGTATTCTGAACAGTCTGTTCAGTAGCCACAGCAATATTATTCATATTTTCACTAATGTTGCCAGATGCAGCAGCAACGGCCTTCGCAAGCTCGGAAGAAGCTTTAGAATTGGCATCCATTTGATTGGAAATACTAAGCAGTTCGGCCGACGAATTATCAACCACCGTAACATTGGCTCTCAGTTCTCCAACAATACCTTGAAGGTTCTCCACCAACCGGTTAAACCAAAGTGCCAGTTCACCTAATTCGTCCCTGCTTTTAATATCAATGCGTTTCGTCAAATTCCCCTGAGTAATTTCCTTTATTATTTCTACGATATAGGCAATAGGTTTGGTTACAGAGCGAACAGCAAGTACCAAAGATAAGATAATAGCAACAGACAGGGCTATCGAAAACAACAATATCATCTTTTTCAGTCTGGATAATGTCCCATAAAGCTCATCAGCCTGATAAACATAAGACATAACACCAATAGCCTTTCCGTTAAAATCTTTTATCGGAAAACAGGAGATAAAATAATCATCAACACGAACCTGATACAACTCATTAATTCCTTTATGCAAAATATCTGATGTTAACAGGGGATTAGTGACAGCGGCATCGGTTGAAGAGACAAAGACAAAGGCATCACCAAGAACCGGATGCTCTGTAGTGTTCTGTAGTCTGGTAGCAATGGGAAGATACCGGGAATCCATATAGACGGCTATAAATTCCGATTTACTGGTGACAGAAGATTTTATAATAGGATTATAAGAAGAAAGGACTTCAACAGAACCTCTATAGTGCCCATCTTCATCACGTATCGGAGCAATTCCTCTCATTGCAAAACCACCCCTGCCAATCTCAATTCCACTAATAGGGGCATGATCACCCTGACTGATAGTCCTTATCGTATTACGAAACGAACTCAGATCATCACTGGAATGCTGTTTTTTCTTCCATATTCGCACAAGAGAACGAGCAGGCGGTACATGAAAATGAATCCTGAAATTCTTCTTCCCGGTTACCTCTGTGTACCCTTTTTCCATAGAGAGAAAAGAAGTACGTAATTTCTCTCTGGCCATCTGCATATAAGAGTCATTTGCATCATCAAGATTTCCCTGCCAGGCCGTATCATAAGCGTCAATAACAAAAGGCGCCCGGGAAAACAGCGCAGCCTGTTCCAGAAGGTTTTTCGATGCCTGAACTTCTGTTCTTTCAATATCTTTCATTTTACTGCTGACAATCGTATGCAGACTGTTCAAAATAAAATTCTCTACCGTTCGACTGGCAAAATACCCCAGACAAACCGAAAAAAAGAGACTGATCATCACTACAGGCAAGATAATTCGAATACCAATGGTTTGAAATCGATCCATGAAAACTTCTCCATACGTTAATAAAACAAGACAATCCTACCCATCTCCCTGATACTCCTGTGACCAGCAATAGACATAAAAATCTCCTCAGGGAGAAATTAAGCAATGAACATAATCACCTGAGCAAACAGAAAAAACATGTAAAAACAAAGGCATATCTCTTTGGCAGAGACATTCTTTGTCTGTAAAAAAGGAAAAATTCTATATCTTCATACATCATCAATATCCCAAGAAATAACAGCAATAATGCACTATGGAGTAACCTCATTTAAATTGCTTGTCAATAAGCAATAATATTTGTTATTGAACAAGTTAGGAGCTTAGTAAAAATTTACCGTTTCATTTATATAATAATAGCATTGAAAATTTCTGAAATCAAAAGACACATAAGAATAAATAACATCAAACTTTCTATTTACACTCTACAAGACTTGACTTTCTGTTGTTTAGGCCTAATGAATAATGGATAAAAAATTTCTACCTATGGAGACACTGCTATGAAAATCATCGTTTTTTTTATCTCCTTGCTATTTTTTTCCGTTGCCTGCGCCGCGCCGAATAACTCCACTCAGAAACAGCAATGGACTCTCCGGCAAGCAGTGGCATATGCCCTGCACCATAACCCCGATACCACCATCGCCCAAGAGCGTATCGCTCAGGCAAAAGCTGCTGATATAGGAGTAAAGGCTACTGATTTTCCACAGATTTCAATAAACGGCGGATATAACTCGACCAATAACCCCATGTACTCCTTTGGCAATATCCTTAATCAGGGGGAATTTACCAACGATATAAATTTTAACGATCCCGGCAGAAGCGACCGCCTTGCACTGCAAGCCTCCCTGCACTACCGCATTTATAACGGAGGTAAGGATCAGGCCGAGAAAAAAGCGGCACAGGCAGAAATAAACCGTGTCCAAAGCAGCCGCAAACAGGTTATGCAGCGTCTTGGCTTTGAGGTAGTAAAAAGCTGGCAACAGATTATTCAGGCAGAGGATATGCTTACAGTGCAGCAAGAAACCCTTAATACCTTTAATGCCTCGCTGGATGTGGCAAAAGCGCGCCATGATGCCGGAGATCTGCTGCGTCAGGAACTCCTTGCCATTAAAGCACAGACAGCAAATGTGCAGGAACAGTACATTGCAGCAGAACATAGACTTGCTCTGGCAAAACAGCGTTTTTTAACCCTGCTTGGCTTACCAAATCAGCCTTTTACCCTGCATAAGGAGGAACAATCCCAAAAGCTGCCTCCAACCCTGGATATTAACCATCGACAGGAATTAACAATCGTTACAGAAATGGAACACCGTGCCGCCGCAGAGCTTGATAAGGCGCTGGGCAACAAACGCCCCACCGTCGATGCTTATGCCGGATATGATATGGAATATGGGCCAGAACTTGGCGGCAGCGGCAATTCCTGGCAGGCGGCGGTAAAACTGAACTATCTTCTATTTGATGGTCATGCAAATGAAGCAAATATTGCCAAAGCCAAGGCCCGCTTACGGGAGATTGGCGCAGAAAAACGAAAACTGGAACTCTCTTTACATCTGGAACTGGAGCAGGCAAAGCTTGATTATAAACAGGCGCAAAAGCGCCTTGTGGTAACTGATACCGCAGAAAAAGCGGCGCAGGAAGCGGCACGGCTAAGCCGTCTTCAGTTTGAGGAAGGGACAGCACTTGCATCCACCCTGATTGATTATGAAACACGCCTTGCCGATGCCCGCGCTCGTCATCTAGGCGCAAAGGCTGATGCCATTATCGCTCTTGCCAATCTCCGGCGAGTGGCGGGATATGGACAATTTGAATAATAACTACAAAACAATACCATGAAAACATCATACCTTCTTATTCTGCTTTTCCTGCTTTCCGCCTGTAATAATGCAGAACAACCCACCGAAAACACGGCTACCAATCTACCGACAGCAAAAGCACAAACATTCAGCACAATAACAGCCCCCGCCCCGCATACACTGGAGGTTACCGGTACAATACAGGCAGTGCAACGGGCGGTTATCTCTGCACGAATTGCCGCCGATATTATCAATATCCCAGTAACAACAGGAGAGCAGGTAAAAAAAGGTGATATACTGATTGAACTCGATAAAGGCAATCTGCAAGCCGTTGTTAAGGAAGCAGAAGTTGCCGCTGCCCAGGCACAACGCAATCTGCAACGGGAAACCCGGCTGATGAAAAAACACGCCGCCACTGCAGAAAGCGTGAAAAATCTGCAAGATACTATGCGGATTGCCCAGGCAAAACTCAATCAGGCAAAGGAGGCTCTTGGCTATGCACGGCTCCAGGCGCCATTCTCCGGGGTGATTACCGTCAAGCATGCCAATTCCGGCGACCTTGCCCTACCCGGACAGCCACTGCTTTCAATGGAGAATCC
>PDWI01001418.1_pt1 | contig 60365 bp, 45 predicted proteins | sample 1430891 | NCBI WGS metagenome assembly PDWI01 (sample SAMN01162508, study PRJNA174530) | Oral metagenome, whole genome shotgun sequencing project. | biome: Marine environment; feature: Marine mammal; material: Swab sample of the gingival sulcus; isolation source: swab sample of gingival sulcus... | reverse complement strand
ATCAACCTTGCCGACAAAAATCATATCGCCCATATCGGCAACTACCGCAATGGTTGTTCCATCGTTAAAATTATTACTTTGGATTACCGAGTTACCCTCTTTTATCGGAATGTCAAGCACCATACCCGAGATGGTAGAGCGAATAAGCGTGTTACTGGCTTTCGCCGATTTTTTGTTTACACCCTCTTTTATAATTTCCAGATTATTTTCAGAATTAGCAAGTTCCTCTTTTGCCGATTGATACTGCAATTCAGCATTCTGAAATTCCGCTTCCGATATTACTTTATTTTTGTACAGTTTCTGCTGTCTTTCGTATTTAATCTCCTCGTTTTTAAACTTTAACTTTGACTGCTTTACCCTTGACTCGGCAGAATTCAGACTAAGCATATCAGGAATAATCTTAACACGTGCAATTACCTGACCAGCAACAATTTGCTCACCCGGTTTAACAAAAAACTCCTGCACAATACCCGATATCTGAGGTTTTATCTTAATCTCTTTTCGTGGCTGAATAGAACCCGTAGCGATTGTCTTTCGCTCAATATTTATCTTTTTGGGCTTTTCAACCTTATACACTGTTGGTTCGTTTTTTGTTTTTGTTGCCAAGAACACCAATGTTCCGACAAAAATTGCTACTACAATTATCCACATTAGGGTTTTGAAAATCTTTTTCATTGTTTTAATTTTTATGGCTTTTAGCCTTTTGCTATTGGCTATTAGCGATTGTTTATAAATTATTTTTATTTATGTGTGAATGATAAATTTACCATTATTACTTTGAACTATTTTAGCAACTACATTTAACCTATTTATACTTTTACTTAATGCTACATATTTATATTTATAGATATTATCACCTTTTACTATTTTAATACTACCAATGCCATTCTTTACTGTTATGGGCATTTGTAAAATATTATAATCCTCAGCAGCTCCTTTGTATCCATTATATTCAATATATACATCAATATTTTCAGTTAAATTAAAAGATACTTGTTTTGCATTCTTAAAATTCAATTCGATTTTTTGTGTATTTATTATTAATCGTCCTATTTCCTTATATGTTTTTAAAAAATTAATATTCAAAATAAATATTCCTATTCCTGATAACATCCAGTAAGCATAAAAATCCACATTTATTTTATCCAGAAAAAACATAGGAGCTACAATTAAAACAATGTTTAAAGGTCTTAAAAATACTTTCCACTTTATTGTTTCAACTAATAGGAAATTAATATCATTCATAAATTATACATTTATTGTTCTACAAAAATCAACCTCCCACCTATTCTCCAAGGAGAAATACTCCGATTTAATATTTTTATTTATGGGCGAAAATTTTTTTGTCCCTACGTTTTATTTTTGTTTTAATTTTTAACTTTCAATTTTCAATTAATCATTACTCATACCGTATTGCCTCAATTGGCTTGACTTTAACGGCTTTCATTGCGGGTAATAATCCTGCCAAAGCACCAGCCAATATCAAAATACATAGTGCTTTTAGTCCGTACATTAAATCAATACCTGGGTTTAAGAACATGTTATTTTCCGTATTGGCAAGAGCCAAACCCAGCCCCTCATTGAGCAGTATTCCTAAAATCATCCCCACATAACCTGCTGTAAGTGTTAAGAATACGGACTCGGTTAATATCTGTACAATAATATCTTTTGGCTTTGCTCCAATGGCTCGTCTGATGCCGATTTCCTTAGTGCGTTCTTTTACAATGACTAACATAATATTTGTGATGCCGATAATTCCTGCCAACATCGTACCCAAACCAACTATCAGCGTAAGGATATTGATGCCTGTAAATAGCCCATCAACCTTTTCAAATTGTTTTGCTATGTTGACGTGTCCAACGGCTTGAGGGTCGTCTTGGGCAATATTATTGCGTTTTTTTAGTATGGACATAACTTTGTCCTCAATCTGTGCAACCGAATTTTCTTTTTTGGCAGTGAAAGAGAAAAACTCAAACTCGTCGCCATAGTTAAAAGCTGATTGCATCGTGGTAAACGGAATATAAATAGATTTGCGTTTATCGTAACCAAAGTTCATATTGTTGCTTAATTTGGCAGATGTGCCGATTATCGTAAAATACACCCCTGCTAAACGTATGTTTTTGCCTATCGGATTTTCACCACGTTTAAATAATTCCTCCTCTACTTGCTCGCCAATAATACATACTTTTCTATTATTCCTGATATCCATTTCGTTTATAAAACGTCCTTCTTTCAGATTAAACGGTTCTATTTTTGCTAATTCAGGATAAGCTCCAACAGGCATAAAAGTACCTACATTTTCGCCATACACGGTGTTGTTTTTAGTACGTTGTCGCCACCCTTGCAGACGTGGAACGATATATTCTATCTCAGGCACATTTTCTTTTATCGATTTAATATCGGAATTTTTAAAATGCCAATTCCTACCTTTTTTGTATCCTTTATATGGCTTGGTAGTGCGTTGTGTCCACATAAAAGCGGCATTGGTAGCAAAGCCCTCAAACTGATGCGCAAGTCCGTTTTGCAAACCATTACCAGCCCCAGTAAGTGTCACTAGCATAAAAATACCCCAAAACACACCAAACGCCGTCAGCGTTGAACGCACTTTATTTTGCGATATTGCGTGCCATATTTCTTTTATAAAATCTCTGTCAAACACTTTTTTTAATGTTTAATGGTTAATTATTAATGTTTAATGACCCTATCCGTTAAGATCGTTTTATTTTATTATTCTATGTCTCTAAAAGTAAGCAAATAACTTGTTTCAAATAATGATGTATGATAATGCTGTTTATTAATAGTAATACAGATTAATTCCCTAATTAATCATTAAACATTAACAATTAATCATTAATATTATTCTTCGCTGTTTTAAGTATGCTTGTAATTAGTTTTATCAATTCTACTGCATTCTCATTTATATTTTCAAACTCTTTATCGGTTAGGTAATCTGTTGATTTTAATAATTCCAACCAATATAATGTCTCGTTTATTTCCTTTTGTGCAATTGCTATTTTATGGATAAAATCCTTTTTTGTTTCAGCATATTCTGCCTCCCTAACCATTGCTCCAATACTCGTTCCACTTCGTAATAATTGTTTGCTCATTACAAACTCTTTCTTACTATCACATAAGTATTTATATAGATTTACAACCCTAACAGCAAACAAAAAACTCTTATCTTTTAAAATATTCTCCTTCACAATTATTTTAATGTTTAATGACCCTATTTGTTTTGGTCTTTTTCTTTTATTGTTCTATTTACCTAAAAGTAAACTAATAACTTATTTCAAATAATTATGTATGATAATGCTGTTTATTAATAGTAATATTGTTTAATTCCCCCATTAATAATTAATAATTAAACATTAATCATTCATAACGCAGTGCTTCAATCGGTTTAATCTTAGCGGCTTTAATGGCGGGGATTAGTCCTGCTATTGTTCCGCTGATTATTAACAAAATTGTTGCTCCTATTGCAATCTTTATATCGGCAGTTGGATTCATAAAGAACGTTGGTGCTCCTCCTGCATCTGTCGATTGCTGTGCCGCAGATGCAAGTAAGGCTTGTTCTGTAAAATAATTCACCACCTCCATAATACCCACGCCCAGCACTAAGCCGACATACCCTGCAACGGTTGTAATAAATACCGCCTCCGAGATTATCAAACTAACTACCGAAAAAGGCGTTGCCCCAATGGCTTTGCGTACGCCAATCTCTCGAGTACGTTCCTTTACAACAATCAGCATAATATTGCTAACACCTACCACTCCTGCTATCAAAGTGCCAATACCGATTAACCAAATAAATATATTTATACCTTTTAGCACTTTTAGTGTCTGCTCATAATCTTCAAGCGAATTATAAATATATACAGCTCGGCGGTCGGTAGGGTTAAAACGATGCATAGAAGCAAGTTTTTTGCGAATTTTATCTTCAATCTCTTGACTTTCCTTTACCGATGCCTTGCCTGTGGTTAGCACAATATGATATATATTACCATTAAATATCGTTTTAGCTGTTGAAAATGGAAAAAATATCTCGTTATTGTTATTACCTGTTTTGTGATAAACTCCAACCACTTTAAAAGCAATGCCATTCATAGTAATAAATTTACCCAGAGGCTCTTCTTTCTTAAATAAAGTTTTTACAACCTTACTTCCGATAACCGCTACTTTTCGGCGTTGTTGTATATCTACATCGTTAATAAACCTGCCTTTGTGGGGAGTTATATTTTCTACAAATCGGTAATCAGGGTGAATGCAATTAAATGTAAAAATTCCGTATTCCTTTTTATAACTTACCGAACTTGAACTATTTATGCTAAAATCACTGTAAATATGTTCTATTCCCTCAACTTGGTCTTTCAATATTTCGTAATCTTTTTCGGTGAAACGTATTCGGCGGTCTTTACCCAAGCCTTTATGCTCCATTGATGTTCGTCCACTCCATATTGATATACGATTGGTTGATTCGTCTCTAAAATTAGAAATAATTCCATTCTGAAAGCCATTACCTACACCCAAAAGAATAATCAAAAGCAGTATCCCCCACGCCACACTAAACGAGGTGAGTGATGTACGCAGTTTATTCTTTTTTAGCGTTGATAATATTTCTTGCCATTTATCTAAATCGAACACTTTTTTTTAATGTTTAATTATTAATTATTAATGTTTAATGACCCTATCTGTTTTGGTCTTGTTCTTTTATTTTTCTGTTTACCTAAAAGCAAACAAATAATTTGTTTCAAATAGTATTTATAATAATGCTGTTTATTAATAGCAATACCGATTAATTCCTCCCATTAATCATTAAACATTAACAATTAATCATTATGTTTAATGACCCTATTTGTTTTGGTCTTTTTCTTTTATTTTTCTGTTTACCTAAAAGTAAACAAGATTTTGTTTCAAATAGTATTTTTTTGTTGTTCCTAGCCTTTTATTTTAATTCTTAACTAAAATTTCGTTTCAAATAGTATGTATGATAATGCTGTTTATTAATAGTAATACTGATTAATTCCCCCATTAATCATTAATAATTAAACATTAATCATTATCCCCAATCCATTGTTGCATTTCATTTTTCCATTCTTTATGATTTTCATATATTCCGTAACAAGTAAAAGTTCGTTCATTACGATACTCTTTTTTCAGAATATATTTATAAATCCAACCAAACCATTTTAATAAACGAGCCTCTTTTTTATTTCCATAAACTTTATCATAAATTATCATTCGTTTAATATATTCTTTGGCTTGTTTTGTTGTTATCTTTGTAGGAAAACCAGCCTTTCCAATAATATTATAATACGGCTCATAAAAAATAAATCCGTCAAATACATCTTTCCATTTTAAATTATTATCGTAATGATAATCATATTCATCATTGCCAAAAGGCGAATTAGTTAGATTAAACCCCACTGGTTTGCAATTAGTTAGTTCAAAAGCCGCATCAAATTTACCATTTGCTGATAATCCATTAGTTTTGTTAGGTAAAACTTGAGTCGCCCAATTTAAAGGTAGCCACTTATACCAATTTATAGCTACGGTTTTAACTTTATCGCCATAAACATCTTTGATAAAAGAGGCTTGTCGCTTTGCCCTATTTCCACGACACTGAACATCGTATTTTCCTGCGTACTCCCTACTGGTTATAATCAATGCTTTTTTATGGTTATTTTTAGTTTGCTGTTTGGAATAAAAATTCAGAAAATTATTTGCCATAATCTTTTCACGAATAGTATATTCCTTATTCATATCATCAAAAAGAAACTGTTTATACCTCTGGGGAGTTATGCTATCATTCCAAGTAAATTCCATATCTAACAAACCCAAAGATATTTTTCTGTTTTTAGGTAATTGTTTATTTATTTTGTACAATCCATAAAGCAACTGATAATGGTTATACTTATCCCAAAATACTGATTCCCAACCTTCAATTAACTGCAATTCGGCAAATTTTTTATCAAATTCTTCTTTGTCAAATTCGCCCTGTATTAACTCATTTGCCTGTTTTGTAGCATTCACTACTCCTATTTCAATATACAAATAACCAACATTGTCGACAAATCGTTTGTCAGAAAGAATATCCAAAATTAAATTATACTGAGTAGTATCACGATGGTCTCTCTCACCTAATACAATAATATCAGCTTGTTCCCAAAGTTGGAACATATACTCTTTTGGCGTTACCTGTTTTTTCAAAAAATCAACATAATTTTGTATATCATTCTGCCCAAACAACATAGTGTTTGTTAAAATAATTACTAAAAATATAATTGACTTTTTCATTGTTATTTGTGTTTTATAAATCTTTAATGCTTTATCTGTTTTGGCATTTCTATTTTATTCAAAAAGAAATAGCAATACCCACAAATTCCCTCATTAATAATTAATAATTAATCATTATCAATAACCCCATCTTTTAAGCGAATAATTCGCTGTGTTTTTTCGGCGATGTCTTGTTCGTGGGTAACAATAATCATTGTAATTCCCTCGTCGTTTACTTGCTTTAATATGTTCATAACCTCGTACGATGTAGCTGTGTCCAATGCACCTGTTGGCTCGTCAGCCAATATTATCATTTTGTCAAGATACTCTAAGGCTATGTTATTGCGTTTTTTTCGGCTTATTTTCTGATAATAAAGCGGTAAGGCAACATTTTCCAAGGCATTTTTAAAAGATATTAAATTGAATTGCTGAAAGACAAAACCTAAATTATTATTTCGCAATTCAGCAGCTTTAGTCTCGCTAAGATTTTTTATCAACTGATTATCAAGATAATATTTACCCTCATCGTAGTTATCCAAAATACCCAATATATTCAGCAAGGTTGATTTACCCGACCCTGAACTTCCCATTATCGAAACCATTTCGCCTTTTTCGATATGTAGGTCGATGCCTTTTAGCACATGCAACCTATTTTTGCCTGTAACATACGATTTATGTAGTTGCTCTATTTTTACCATCTTTCGCCTTTTTGTTGTGTTTCTATATATAAGACGAAGTTTTTTTTGAAAGGTTACACTTTTGAGATATATTTTTTATTGTTTAGATTGAATTTGCCAAGGAATTATTATATTTTCGGACTTAAGGCTGAGATATTAAATATTTTTAAACTACTAAAACACAACATTACCCTACCTCATCTACACACCTAATATAAAAACAAACAAAATAATATCATAATTAACCATAAAAAAACTTGTAGAAACATTTTTTTTTATAAATTTGGAACCATTCTAACAACAAAATATTTGTAAAAATGAGAACAAAATCGCAGAGAGAGAGAGAGAGAGAGAGAGAGAGAGTAACTCTCTTAAACATAATAATATAAATAATAAAAGTCGCTTTGTTGGACTATGCCTTTGGGCATGGTTTAGCAGAGCGACTTTTTTTAATGATTAATGAGGAAATTTATCGGTACAGCTATTAATTAACTGTATTATCATACATACCTATAAAAAAAAGATTTTTGATAACTTTGAGGAAAATCCTAAACAAAAACAGATAGACTCATTAAATATTATTAGGAGAATCATAAATATGTAATTAATTGCATGCTGAATTTAAGCATCTATAAAATACAAAAAACTTAAATTCAGTAAATAAAAAATATGTTTAATAAAACATTTAAAATTAACACAAAATGAATAGAAATTTACAAAAATTAAGAACAATAGCAATGCTATTGCTATTAATTGCAACAAGTAGCCTAAGTATGGCACAGAGTGTAAACATGTCCCGTTACATAACACTAACTGTTAAGAGCGGTGTGAATATTAAATTAGATTTAACGGCAGATGCCGATAATACACCGATAAAAATAGTAAGCGGTAGTAAAGAGTATAACCTAACCGTAGGTACAAACAGTACAGAAATAAAAAACTGCCAAACAGATGGGACAACTATGATAATTTACGGCAATATAGAAACATTTAATAGTCATTATAACGGTAGCAATTTAACAGGTTTAGATGCATCACAAAACACCAATTTAACAAAGCTTTATTGTTATCATAATCAACTAACAAGTTTAAATATATCGCAAAATACCAATTTAACAACGCTTTATTGCCAAGAGAATCAACTAACAAGTTTAGATGTATCACAAAATACCAATTTAAAAATTCTTTGTTGCTATAAAAATCAACTAACAAGTTTAAATGTATCGCAAAATACCAATTTAACATATATTTATTGCAGTGCTAATCCACTAACAAGTTTAGACGTATCACAAAATACCAAATTAACAATTCTTTATTGCCAAGAGAATCAACTAACAAGTTTAGATGTATCACAAAATACCAATTTAACAGATTTTTATTGCTATAAAAATCAACTAACAAGTTTAGATGTATCACAAAACACCAATTTAACAATTCTTTGTTGCTATAAAAATCAACTGACAAATTTAGATGTATCACAAAATACCAATTTAACAACGCTTTATTGCTATGGTAATCCATTTAGCACTGAGGCATTAAATATGCTTTATTGTTCATTGCCTTATAGAGAAGCTTCTGATAATGCAGTAATCAAACCATGTTATAATAGTGATTCAGATAATCATTCCAATGTACTGGCAAGTTCAGGAGGTAATGCTATTGCTAAAAATTGGGCGGTGCAATATTATGACAACGATTCAGATATACCTACCACAGGCACTTACGATTGTGGTTCAACAGGAGTATCTGTAACAGGCGTAAATATAATAAATCCACCAACAGAGATAGCATTAAACCAAACAGTTAAGCTAAACGCCAAAGTACAACCTGCAAATGCAAGTAACCAAAACCTAACATGGAGCATAAATAATACTACTTATGCTACAATAGATAATGAGGGTAATCTAACAGGAAAGGCAGAAGGTAGCGTTACCATTATCGTAACCACCGAGGACGGCGGACATACCGCTACATGCGAAGTAACTGTAACCAAAACCACAGGCATAAACGATAATAGTGCAAACAATATTAAAATTCACCCAACTTTAGTAGATAATAGCTTTGTAATAGAGACCTCACGGGTCTTTGAGACCTGTGAGGTCTGGTTGTCAATCTACAACCAAATAGGGGAAAAAGTAAAAACCATAAAACTAACAAGCAATAAGCAATTTATAGATGTTAGCAAATTGCAATCAGGCGTTTATTTTGCCAAAGTAGGCAATGAAGTTATTAAGTTTGTAAAACAATAATATATAAAGGTTATGCCTATACAACCCCCATATTTTTTTAAATTTTGGGGGTTGTTTTTTATACTCTACTTCAGATAAAAAACAACAAATAATACGATTATGGGCAAACCGATGATAAGACCCCCTAAAAGAAAATTATGGAACTCCGTTGGTTTAGGTATTTTTTTACGATTAATAAATCTGCCTAATGCCCATGAGAACAGAGCATAAACAAATAAAAGTACACTTAACCCTATTAACGCTTTACTTTCCATCTGTTTAAAGTTAAGTTGTTAATAATAATTAAGAGTTAAGAATGAAGAATGAAACATTATTTTTTTATGAAACTCATTTAGCATTTTCTTTTAATTTTTCCATACAATTATTAAATAATTATTTCTAAGAGAAGGTACTTTATTACTTTCAGTGATGATTTCGCCATTCTTAATTTTTAATTCTTAACTCTTAATTAACATAGTGAGTACTTAAAACATTTTAAGGGCTGATTTTTCTAACTTATCTTTAGCATAATCAACAGTTACATGCAAATTATTTTTATTTTCTGATGGCAATTCAAACATTGCATCATTAATTATAGCCTCGCAAATAGAACGTAAGCCCCTTGCACCTAACTTATACTCTAATGCTTTATCTACAATATATTCATAAGTATCATCATCAAACTTAAGTTCGATATCATCCATTTCAAACAATTTTACATATTGCTTTATTAATGAATTTTTAGGCTCGGTAAGTATATTACGCAAGGTTTTTCTGTCTAACGGATTTAAGTAAGTAAGTACTGGTAACCTACCAATAATTTCAGGAATTAAACCAAAACTTTTTAAATCTTGCGGAGCTATATACTGCAACATATGTTTACGGTCGATAACCGCATTTTGTTTACTTGCTCCAAAGCCTACAACTTGTGTGTTTAAGCGTTGCGATATTTTCTTTTCTATACCATCAAAAGCACCGCCACAAATAAACAGAATCTCTTTTGTATTTACTGGTATCATTTTTTGGTCAGGGTGCTTTCGTCCTCCTTGTGGTGGAACATTTATTACCGCACCCTCAAGCAACTTTAACAAGCCCTGCTGAACCCCCTCACCTGAAACGTCGCGAGTAATTGACGGATTGTCGCTTTTACGTGCTATTTTATCTATTTCATCGATAAAAACAATACCTTTTTCGGCAGCTTTAACATTATAATCGGCAGCTTGTAATAAACGTGTTAATATGCTTTCAATATCCTCACCAACATATCCTGCCTCGGTAAGTACTGTGGCATCAACAATAGTAAACGGAACGTGCAACATTTTAGCTATTGTACGTGCTAACAAAGTTTTTCCTGTACCTGTTTCGCCAACTAAAATAATATTTGACTTTTCTATTTCAACCTCACTCTTTTTTGATTTTGGCTGACTTAAACGCTTATAATGGTTGTAAACAGCTACGGATAAATGTTTTTTAGCCTCGTCCTGACCTATTACATACTGATTAAGAAAACTATTTATCTCCTTAGGTTTTAACAATTTTACATCATCTAAGTTAAATTCCGATGAACGCACCTTTTCTTCTTCTACAATAAGATTTGCACTAACTACACATTCATCACAAATATGTCCCTGCATACCTGAAATTAGTAATCTTACATCTTTACGTGGACGTCCACAAAAAGCACATCTGTCGATTTTGGTATTCTTACTCATGTATATATTTTTTTTACTATTAGTAACCTCTAAAAATGCAGACTTTGGCATAATTATAAATTATCTTATGCCTTTAAATTCAATATCTTTAGAGATTAACCATTGTTGGTTTATTAAAAAATAAAAAGTTGAAAGAAATCTGATAGTTTTAATTTCTTACAACTTTTTAATAACTACGTAATCTATTAACTGTATAAAATTAGTCTTTCTTCTGACCTAACACTTCATCTATCATGCCATAATCTAAAGCCTCTTGTGCTGTCATCCAAAAGTCCCTATCAGAATCTTTTTCTATCTTTTTAAGCGTATTACCTGAATGCTTAGCAAGAATTTCATACAACTCGCTTTTTAATTTTTTAATCTCACGCACTGTTATTTCCATATCGGAAGCTTGTCCTTGTGCCCCACCCATAGGCTGATGAATCATTATACGAGAGTGTGGTAATGCCGACCTACGCCCAGCACTTCCTGCGGTTAGCAATACTGCTCCCATAGATGCTGCCATACCTGTACAGATAGTATTTATTTCAGGCTTGATATATTGCATGGTGTCGTAAATTCCTAAACCTGCATAAACAGAACCTCCTGGAGTGTTAAAATAAATAGATATATCCTTATCAGGGTCGGTAGATTCCAAAAACAACAATTGAGCTTGTATTATGTTGGCTACATCATCATCGATAGGCACTCCTAAAAATATAATTCTGTCCATCATTAATCGAGAAAATACGTCCATTGACGCAACGTTCATCTGACGCTCCTCAATTATATTTGGAGTTATATAATTATTTGAGATGCTTGTATATCTGCTATATGTTGCACTGCTAATACCAGCGTGCTTTACTGCATATTTTTGAAATTCATCGTTATTAAAATTCATAATTTTTCAGTTTAGGTTTATGGATACTATTTTTCAAATAACTTGCTAAATGCCTCTGCATCTATTTCTTTTTCTTCTACTTTAATAGTGTTTTTTACATAAGTAACTACCTCTTTTTCGTATAATTGCTCAACAATTCGGTTACGCTCTTGCTCTTGCTGAAGAACTTGTTTTGCGTAAGGCTCTAATTGTTCGTCAGGTAAATTACCTATTCCGTATTGTTTAAATTGTGCTAATATTGACTGCTTTGCTTCGTTAAGGATGTCTGCCTCTTCAACTTTTATTTCTTGCTCCTCAATTATCTTATTCTTAATTAATTGCCAAGCGAATTCTGTTTGCATATTAGCATAATCTTTTTCTACTTGTTCAGCAGTTAAGTCTTTGTTTACAGCAACCAACCAACGCTTTAAGAATGCATCTGGTAATGTAATATTTGCCTTTTTAACTAATTTATCTTTAACATCCATTCCGAAACGGAAATCGCTCTGATAAATTAATTCTGCTTTTATATCTTCTATTATTCGGTTTTTATACTCTTCCTCTGACTTAACAGCATCTTTTCCGTAAATTTTATCGAATAAATCTTGATTTACCTCTGCTGGTACGTGTCGTGATATGCTTTTTATTGTAAAGCGGAAGTTACCATCTAAACCTGCAACTTTTTCTTTATCGATACGCAACATTGATGCTATATCTGCGGTGTTAGAGAATGCCTTTTTAAGTTCAAAGTCGATAATACTATCTTTTTTAGCACCTATAACTAATGCTCTTATTGATTCTTCCTCAACTCTATCAACTGCAAAAATAGCATCTTCGGTAATAACACCTTGCTCATTTACATTTCCGTCAGCGTCAAGTTGTTCAAATTTACCTTTTACTATGTCTTTTTCTTCGGCTTTATCAACTTCCTGATTTGAACCTCCTTGCATTTTATGATTTTCGATAGTTTTTTCAATCATATCGTCATCAACCTTAATTAGGTTAAATGTTAATTTATCCCTTTTGCTTAATTTTAGTTCAAATTCAGGTGTTAAACCTATATCAAAAGAAAACTCAAAATCTTCGTCTTTATCAAAATCTATCTGTTTTTGCCCTTCCTCTGATGGCATAGGCTCACCTAATATTTTTATTTTCTCCTCACGGATATAATCGGTAAGCGATTTTGAAACAAGTTTATTTACCTCGTCTAACAATACTGATTTACCATAAAGTTTTTTTATCATACCCATAGGAGCCATTCCTACTCTAAAACCTTTAACATTGGCTTTTTTACGATAATCTTTTAATGTTTTTTCTACTTCTGGTGTGTAATCTTGCTTATCTACTTTGATTTTAAGAATAGCATTTAACTCGTCTTTGTTTTCTCTGATAACGTTCATAACTTGCAGTATTTTAATTTATTTTCGCATTTATTTTGTGCGATTATTTTTAAGGTATTATTAATAAAAAGAACCGCCATCATGGTATATGAAGGCGGTATTTATTTTTTACGAGTGCGGATGAAGGGACTCGAACCCCCACGCCTTGCGGCACTAGATCCTAAGTCTAGCGCGTCTACCAATTCCGCCACATCCGCAAAAATCGAGTGCAAATATATATATTATTTTTTTCATTGCAACAAATAAGCATTATTTTTTTAAAATTTATACTTTTAGTCATTAGCCGAAAGTTTTTATAAACACAACTCTATTTTGAACATACAATTTAATACCATTCGCTATTAGCCTTTGGCTTTTAGCACTATACCTTCGGCAAGGTATATTTATTTACATATCCAAAATGTCAGATTAAAAACTTTAAATCTGCGAAAGCAAAAAAGCTAAAAACTAAGCACAAAAGGCTAATAATCTATAATTTAAAAGAAATAATTATCCTATAATTATCAAATATTATTTTATTTCAAGAACATTCAGATACTAGTGATAAAATAAGAAAGTTTTTTTAGAAAAGTTAGGATACTAATTTTATATTTGCACAAAATAGTTTTATATGATTGATGGTTTTAAAGAACAAGGTTTACGTAAGCGTTTAGTTAAACAAATTCAAGAACGTGGAATATCTGATGTTAATGTATTAAAAGCAATAGCTAAAATACCAAGACACTTTTTTTTAGACAATGCTCTGCTAAAGTTTGCTTATGAAGACAAAGCCTTTCCTATTGGTGCAGGACAAACCATATCGCAACCATATACCGTTGCTTTACAAACACAACTACTTGAAATACAAAAAGGCGACAAAATACTTGAGGTAGGCACTGGCTCTGGTTATCAAACTGCGGTATTATTAGAGATGGGAGCTAAGGTCTTTACTATTGAACGACAACGAAAACTGTTTCTAAAAACACAATTATTACTAAATAAAATGGGCTATCACCCTCGATTCTTTTTAGGAGACGGATACGCTGGGAAACCCACTTATGGACCTTTTGATAAGATAATCATTACTGCTGGAGCTAATAAACTTCCCACCAAATTATTAGAACAATTAAAACCAAATGGAATAATGGTTATACCACTGGGAGAAAACAATCAACAAATGAAACGTTTGATAAAACAAGAGGACGGCTCGTTTACCACTGAAAATTTTGGCGACTGTTCCTTTGTTCCCATGTTACAGGGTATGGCTAATGATGTTTAAGGTTGTTTTATGAACTTAGAGATGCGAATATTACACTAACCACAAATAACACAAAACCTTCGCGAAGCTAAGATAAGTATCTTTGCTAGAAACATTTTTATGTTTTTCATAATTACCTTTCTAAATAAAGTAGAATAATTCTGATTTTAATTACTCACTCTAACACAGTTTATCTTAATAAAAAAAACGCCCAACAAGTGAGCGTTTTTTTTGATTTTATTAATAGTATAAGATATATAAAACTAACTTATCTATTCCTTAACTACTTTAACTACTTTATCAGAATATTTTAACATATATGTTCCTGATTGTACTTTACTAAAATCAACATATTGTTTGTTTGATTTAATTGTAATTGTACGTATCTTATCTCCTTTAATGCTAAATACATCTAATACCTTATGTTTATTATCGGTTACATCTGTCTCTATTGTCAATCCTTCTGTTACTATTGTTGGATAAACCATAAATGGCATATTAACAGCATTATCTGCAATAGATGTTAACTCACAAGAATCATCGTACTCATCATCTGATATAGTCCAATTTTCAACTTGAGTAAGTTTATCATGTGCCTCTTGAGCATCTTTTCCGTAAGTTAATTCAGCAGCTCCTAAGTTCACATTCTTTTCTACCGACTGTTCTGCCCAACCTATTAATGTTTTACTATAATTAGAACAGCTCATACCACAACCATCTAACATACCTTGCATGTTCTTAACGTAGCTTATATCCCAACCTGACAAGTCTTGGTCAAATTCCTCACAACCATTAAACATAAAGCCTAAATTTGTTACTTGTGGGAATACCCAACTACTTAAGTTATGATTAAATGACAAACAACCAGCAAACATGCTATGTATTTCACTTGCGGAGCTAACGTCCCAACCGCCTATATCTTGGTTAAATAACTCACAACCTGCAAACATACCATGAAATTCTGTTACTAAACCTACGTCCCAGCTCTCAACATTACCATTAAACGAAGTACAGCCACTAAACATCATACTCATATACTGAGTTGAACCCACCTCCCAATTGTTTAAATCTTGGTTAAAGATGCTACAACCCTCAAACATACTTGTCATGTTAATAACATTGCTTACTTCCCAATCGTTTAATGCACTATTAAAATTATTACATCTGAAGAACATAAAACTTGTATTGGTAACATTTTCGGTGTTCCATTCACTTACATCAGAATTAAACGCTGAACACTCAAAAAACATGTAACTCATATCGGTAACACTTTCAGTATTCCACTTACTTAAATCTTGATTAAATACAGAACACCATTTAAACATACCCTCCATACTCTCAACATTACCAACATTCCAACCACTAATATCTGCATTAAATTTGTAGCAGAAGTTAAACATAGCATTCATGTTAGTTGCATTATCTACTTCCCATTTTCCTATTGGCTGATTAAATTCAAAACATCCGTGGAACAAGAATCCCATATTTTCAACATTGCTTACGTCCCAATCGCTTATATCTTGATTAAACACAGGACAACCTTGGAACATTCCAAACATATCGGTTACATTACCAACTTTATCTCCCCAATTTAATTCGCTATTAAATGCCTCACAAACAGCAAACATCTCGTTCATAGTAGTTACATTACTTACATCCCAATCACTTAAACTATTATTAAACACCTTACAACAAGTAAACAATGAACTCATATCGGTAACATTGCTAACATCCCAGTTATTAATATCGGCATTTAATCGCTCACAGTGTGAAAACATACTTGAAATATCAGTAACTTTACTTAAATCAGGAGTATCAGTTGCAACCAATTGCATTTTTATACACTGACAGAATGCTCCGTTCATGCTTGTCCATTTTATATCTCCCCATTGTTTTATTTTTACTAACTTTTGAACATCAGCACATAAGCTATTCCATTCTCCACAATACATTCTATCAAAAGTACCATTTGCTGGATAAACTTTTAAGATATATTCACCAGGTTTTCCAAAATCAATTAAAAGAGGATTTCTTTCTGTTGTACTTATATTTTCCAAACTATCAGTATGTGTTGGGTCGTTTACGTCTTCCCATTTGATGTTATAGTTTGTTCCTACTCCAGGGAAGTAAATTTGAGAACCACTACTCATATGCTCATTTACTGAAGTAGATGCATTATCAGTTTTCCATTGTGTTATAAATGGTTTAGCATTTAAATCAATACCTTCACAATCGGCATCTTCGCCATCATCAGTTATTGTCCAATGTTTTTCGTCAATTAACTTTTTATGAGCATCTTTTGCTATACTACAATACTTTAATTTTGCTGCTCCTAATGTAATATTGTCAGGAGTAGAAGTGTTAGCTGCCCAATCCTTTAAGTTGACTGCATAAGTAATTGAGTTCATAGCACAATTATCTAACATACCTTCCATTGTAGTAACATTGCCTAAGTTCCATTTTCCTAAATACTGATTGAATTTTGAACAAGATGCAAACATGTTACTCATATCGGTAACTGAGCTAACGTCCCAACCGCTTACCTCTTGATTAAGTGCAGAGCAACCCTCAAACATACTCTTCATGTTTGTAACTTTGCTTACAGTCCAGTTACGTATTGTTGAGTTAAAGGCTACACAACCTTTAAACATTGCTTCCATATTTTCAACATTTCCAACTTCCCATTTGTCTAATATCTGATTAACAGCTAAACATCCCTCAAACATACTCTTCATGTTTGTAACTGCTGAAACGTTCCAATATTTTACAAAATCCTGATTAAATACTTTACAACCTTTAAACATTGCCTCCATGTTTGTAACCTTTGTTGTATTAAAGTTCTCAACTATAGAGTTCAATTTAGCACAACCGTCAAACATGTGGCTCATATTAGTAACACTATTAGTATTTAATAGTTTAATATTTTTATTTAACTCAGTACAACCTGCAAACATATAGCTGGTATTTTGTGCAGAATTAGCATTCCAGTCTATAATTTCAGTATTAAATTGAGCACAACCGTCAAACATGTGGCTCATATCAACAACATTTGATACATTAGGCATATCGAATGATGGGTCTGCATTTACTACCATATTTTTACAACCCCAGAAAGCATTTTTCATACTCTTCCATTCTATATTTGCTCCCCATTGGTCTATCGACATTAGTTTTTCGCAATCGCCATAAGCCTTTCCATCATCGCCTTTAAATTGAATAGCATTAAAACTTCCGCCATCGTTAGCCATAACCCTAATAAAATACTCGCCTGCTGATGGAAATTCAACCAATACAGGACTACCCGCAACAGACTCATCAACTTGCTTAATTCCTTTTACTGATTTATCAGTTACTTTATCCCACTTTATAGTATAATTCTTACCTACACCTGGGAAGTAAATTTGGGTATTTGTACTTTTAGTTACGCCGTCAATATCAGAACTCATAGCGTCAGATTTCCATTTTGTAATAAATAAATTTTTACCTGTTCCTTCTAGCACCTCAATTTCACACACTCCAACTTTCTCATTATCATCAACCGCTATTGCCAATACTCTTGTTTTACCTTCACCCACAGCCAATAATTTACCATATTTATCTATAGTTACAATATCAGTATTTTCGCTAAACCAAGTTGTATTATTATTAGTAGCATTATCAGGCATTACAGAAACTGTAAGAGCTTTAGCTACACCTACGGCTATTTTTAATGATGATGGAGTTACTATTACTTTAGATACTGGCACATAATTATCAACATATTTATCACCGTATATCATCCATTTTTTGTCGTCGGTTAATTTTTTGCGTGATACCTTATCAGTATATTTAAGAGTATTTGCTCCAAGAATAATATTATTAGGAGTATTAGTGTTCTCTGCCCAACCTTTTAATGTTTTATCATAGTTAACTATATTCATACCTGAAGCATCTAACATATTAGACATATTTTCAACAGAAGATAAATCCCATGCACCTAAGTTACTGTTAAACATAGTACTATTATAGAATGCCATATTCATTTTTTTTACCTTACTAACATTCCACTTGCTTATATCTTGATTAAACATTCTTGCTTCATAAAACATACCTCCCATATTCTCCAAGCTAGTAACCTCCCAACCACTTATATCTTGATTAAATGCAAGACTATTATTAAACATATAAAACATGGTTTTAACGTTAGATACGTCCCAAGAACCAATATTTTGGTTAAATACTGTACACGAACTAAACATCATGGACATATTAGTTACCTTACCAACTTTCCACTTGCTTATATCTGAATTAAAAGATGCACAATTAGTAAACATTGCCTTCATATTGGTAACATTTGCCACTTCCCAGTCTTTTATATTACCATTAAACTTTGCACAGTTATAAAACATATGAGACATATTCTCAACAGTACTAACATCCCAAGTATTCAAATCAGAATTAAATTCCGAACAACTCTCAAACATTGATGACAAATCGGTTACATTACTCAAATCAGGAATATCGTCCGCTGTTACTTGCAAATAAACACAATTAACAAAAGCATTACTCATTGTTGTCCACTCAATATCACCCCATTGCTGAACCTCTAATATTTTCTCATTATCTGCATAAGGTGTAAATGCTTTACCAAAAGCTATACTTGTAAATGTCCCTACTCCAGCAGTTACCTTTACAAGGAATTCTCCCGCTTCTTGGAAATCAATTAATACAGGATTTTTAACTGTTGTAGTTACATTATCCATTCTTCCTTTTTTAGTAGCGTCGCCTACTTTTTCCCATTCTATTGTATAATTTTCGCCTACACCTGGGAAGTAAATTTGCGTTGATGTACTTTTAGGCAAACTTGCAATCACCGTAGAAGGATTATTTGTATTCCACTTAGTAATAAATGGCTTTTGGTTTGAAACATCCATTACTTTAACCAAGCACTCTCCTTTTTTAGTTTCATCATTAACCGATGTGGCTACAATAGTTGTTGAACCTACTACCTTAGCTGTTACCATACCATTTTCATCTACAGTTGCTATAGTTTCATCTTTACTACTCCATTTTACCTCTTTATATGTTGCATTGTCTGGAGTTATAGTATAAGTAAGTTGCCTTGTATTATCAACAGCTAAAGTAATTGACTTTGGCGATATGCTAATAGTTTCAACAGCTATAACCTTTAATTCATCGCCATTTATTGTCCATTGTTTTTCATCAATTAACTTATCACGCGATATTTTATCAGTGTATTCCAAACCCTTTGCACCTAACAAAATACTGTTTGGAGTATTAGTATTATTAGCCCAAGCCTTTAATGTTTTATCATAATTTTCATAAGACATTCCGCAGTTAGATAACATCATATTCATGTTAGTAACCTTAGTTAAGTTCCATGCTCCTAAGCTCTGATTAAATGCCGAACATAATTTAAACATGCTAAACATATTTGTAACATTATCTACATGCCAACTACTTAGGTCTTGATTAAATACAGAGCAATTAGCAAATGCAGAAGTCATATCTGTAACATTATCAACAGTCCAACCACCTATATTTTGGTTAAATTCAGGACAATCGCTAAACATACTTTTCATGGTTTTTACATTACCAACTTTCCATGATGTTATATCGCCATTAAATTTCTTACAGAACTGAAACATGCTTTCCATATTCTCTACCTTGCTAACATCCCATTTGCTCATATCGCAGTTTAATGTTTCATTTTTATAAAACATTTTCTTCATAGATGTTACATTACTTAGCATTGGCTTGTCCTTAGCTGTAATTTGCATGTTTTTACAACCCCAGAAAGCACACTCCATACTTTCCCAAGCTATCTTTCCCCACTGCTGAACTTCAAGTAAGCCCTTAGCATCGCCACAAGCTTTGCCAAAGAATCCACCTGTATGAAAAGCAATACGTTTAAACTCTCCAACCAAAGGAGAAATTTTAATAATATACTCACCAGCCTCAGGCACTGTAATATCAACCGCTGTACCTAATTCCGATGTTTGATTTTCTAATTTTCCTTTTGTATTTTCTTCATCGCCTACTTTTGCCCATTCTATTGTGTAACCATTACCTACACCTGGAAAACTAATGGTTGTAGTTTCTGTTTTCCATTTGGTTACAAATAATTTAAATTTATCTTCTAATTTTACAGTAACTTTACACTCTCCTGTTTTTGTATTATCAGCTACCGATGTTGCTATTATTTTAACCTCTCCTTCTGATATACCTAAAACTTTACCATTATCATCTACTGTTGCTATATCGGCATTCTCACTACTCCACGTAACAGTTTTATTTACAACCTCAGCAGGACTTACAGTAGCAGTAAGAGTTGCATTATCCTCAACATTAACAGTTAAAGTTGCTGGTGTTATAGTTACTGATTCTACTTTTACTAATGGTTCTTCGTACTTATCATCAATTGTTTTCCACCCTTTTTCGTTTACCAATTTATCATGCGATACTTTATCAGAATATTTTAAACCTTCAGCCCCTAATGTTATATTATTAGGTGTCTTAGGATTTTCAGCCCAACCTTTTAAAGTTTTATTATAGTTATCTATAGAAAGCCCTGTTGTACTTAACATATTTTCCATCGTAGATACAGCTTTAACATTCCAAGCTCCTAAACTTTGATTAAAAGATTCACAATAATAAAATACGCCATCCATATTCTCAACATTACTCACATCCCAGCTACTTAAGTCCGTATTTATCAACGAACAGCCATCAAACATATAAGACATATTTGTAACCTTAGTTAGGTTAGGAGCATCAGTTGCTGTTATAAGTAAATTACCACAAGATGGGAAAGCTTGTTCCATTGTTGACCATTCCACATCTCCCCATTGTTGTATCTCAACAAGCTTATGCTTATCACCATAAGAATAAGTTCCATAAGGCCCAAAATAAATACGATAAAACGCTCCTTTTCCAGCACTTACTTTTACTAGATACTCTCCAGCCTCAGATAAATTAATAACATAAGGCTTCTTAAGAGTTGTAGTAACATTATCATCTTTACCGTTAACAGATGGGTCGCCTACTTTTTCCCATTCTATAGTATAACCCTCACCTACGCCTGGAAAATAGATTTGCTTGTTAGTAGTAAGATCATCATTAACAAAAGCATTTCCCTTAGTAGTATTCCATTTAGTTATAAATGGCTTATTTTGTGCGTGTAGCACACTTAGCGTTGCTATTATCAATAACAACACTAACGATTGTTTTTGTAAAAATTTACGCATATCACAAAATTTTAAAAGATTAATAAATAGTTATTATAATAATTGTTTTAATTAAAACTTAATTTTAAACGGTGCAAATCTATAATGTTTTATACTTGCTTTTTTCACAAGCTTCATGTTTTTTAACATTTTTTATGTCTAAATTAACAAAACACATATAAACTACTGAAAAACAGAAAATAACACCGCTTATAGTACCTTATTTATTCTGAATAAATTGTTAATATCTTAGCATTTTAACCTTATCACTATACAAATAAAAATAGTACTTTTGCGAAACAATTTATAGATTGATAAAAAATTAAAACACTTACAAAAAGAGCACAATGGCAAAGAAAACAGAAACCCCATTAATGAAACAATATTACGGAGTAAAGAGCAAACACCCCGATGCTATTTTATTATTCCGAGTAGGCGACTTTTACGAGACTTTTGCAGAAGATGCCATAAAAACTGCAAAAATATTAGGCATTGCCTTAACAAAACGAGCCAATGGTTCAGCCTCGTATGTTGAGTTAGCTGGGTTTCCGTATCATGCATTAGACACTTATTTACCAAAACTTGTACGTGCTGGTCAGCGTGTAGCTATTTGCGAACAGTTGGAAGACCCCAAAATGACAAAAAAGATTGTAAAACGTGGGGTTACCGAGTTAATAACACCTGGAGTTTCTGTAAACGACAACGTATTGGAACACAAAGAAAATAACTTTTTGGCGTGTGTTTATCTTGATAAAAAATTTGCAGGGGTATCATTTTTAGACCTATCAACTGGGGAGTTTTACGTATCGGAAGGCGACTATCATTATGTAAATAAGCTCTTGCAAAGTATGCAACCCAAGGAGATTTTATTTGAGCGAGATAAGAAGAATGAGTTTCAAGCAAATTTTGGCACATCGTTTTATACTTATCCACTTGACGAATGGGTATTTGTAGAAGATACAGCAAAGGAACGACTTCTCAAACACTTTGAAACGCAGTCGCTTAAAGGCTTTGGTATTGACAAGATGCCATTTGGAATAATCTCGGCAGGGGCAATTGTTCATTACTTAGACATAACCGAACACAAGCAAATTAGCAACATTACAAGCATCAGGCGAATAAATCCCGACGAATATGTCTGGTTGGACAAATTTACCATTCGCAATTTGGAGATTTTCCACTCGATGAACGAGGAGGGCAAAACGCTAATTGACGTTATGGATTATACACAATCGCCAATGGGTTCTCGTATGATGAAACGTTGGTTGGCTCTACCATTAAAGGACACAAACACTATTAACGACCGACTAAACATTGTCGAGTATTTCACAAAAAACGACGAGGTAAAAGCCGAAACAGAAAAACACATCAAGCAAATTGGCGACTTGGAACGCATCATATCCAAAGTAGCACAGCAACGCATCAATCCTCGCGAAGTTGTTGCTTTAAAAACAGCTTTGAATGCCTTACCTACTATCAAGGAATTGTGTAAAAAATCAGGAGTAGACACTTTACAAAGCATTGCAGAACAGATAAATCCGTGCGATTGGGTTCGCAACAAAATAGAGCAGGAAATAAGCAACGACCCTCCTGTTCAAATCAATAAAGGAAATGTAATTGCAACTGGAGTAAATGCCGAATTGGACGAGTTGCGTAAAATTGCCTATTCTGGCAAAGATTATTTAGAGCAACTACAACAACGTGAGAGCGAACGCACAGGTATTCCTTCGCTAAAGGTAGCGTTCAACAATGTTTTCGGCTACTACATTGAGGTGCGAAATACGCACAAAGACAAAGTGCCAGAGGAGTGGATACGCAAGCAGACTTTGGTTAGTGCCGAGCGCTATATCACAAGCGAACTTAAAGAATACGAAAACAAAATACTTGGTGCAGAGGAAAAGATTTTATCGCTTGAAACACAACTGTTTAACAATTTGGTTCACGAGTTATCCAATTACATAAAGATAATTCAACTAAATGCTGAAATTATCGCTCGTTTGGACTGTCTGGTTTCATTTGCATCAGTGGCGATATTCAACAACTATTGCAAACCAAACGTAAACGACAGCAACACTATTGAGATTGAACAAGGGCGACACCCAGTAATTGAAACGCAAATGCCTATCGGCGAAGAATACATTGCCAATGACATACGCTTAGACCAAGAAAATCAGCAAATAATAATCATTACGGGTCCTAATATGGCAGGTAAATCAGCATTATTACGACAAACTGCTTTAATAGTGCTAATGGCTCAGGTAGGAAGTTATGTTCCTGCTAAATCGCTTAATTTGGGCTATGTCGATAAGATTTTTACTAGAGTTGGGGCAAGTGATAACATCTCGGTTGGCGAATCAACCTTTATGGTTGAAATGAACGAGGCTGCCAACATCTTAAACAATATAAGCGACCGCAGTCTAATCTTGCTTGACGAACTTGGACGAGGCACTAGCACGTATGACGGAATATCAATTGCGTGGGCGTTGGTTGAGTACATTCACGAGCATTACAACACACGAGCAAAAACACTGTTTGCAACTCATTATCACGAGCTTAACGAGATGGCTAATTCGTTTAACCGCATCAAAAATTTTAATGTATCGGTAAAAGAAATTAACAAGAAAATAATCTTCTTACGAAAGTTAAAAGAGGGCGGTAGTGAGCATAGCTTTGGTATCCACGTGGCAAAAATGGCGGGAATGCCTAAAAGTGTTGTAAAACGTGCCGAGCAAATCCTTAAAGAATTAGAGCAAACTCGCCAAAAGGAAAATACTGACGAGGAAATAAAGCATCTTGCTGAGAAAAAAGAAGGCGTACAGCTTAGTTTCTTTCAACTGGACGACCCTGTATTAAAACAAATTCGCGACGAGATAAAAAACACAGATATTGATAACCTTACTCCTATTGAGGCTCTTAATAAACTTAATGAAATTAAGAAAATTACTGGGCTTTAATTTTACAATGCGGTAATTTGATAATGTGATAATTTGGTAATTTGGTAATGAGATAATATGTCAATTTTATTAAACGTAAAGGTCGTTAAGACGCTTTGCGTTTCTTTGCGAAATCTTTGTGTACTTTGCGGTTAAGGTAACTAAAAATCTTCTATAAGAAAACTAAGGAGTCGTCAAAAAAATCATTTATAAACGAAAATTCGTATTTTAATAGTAAAAAATTCGTTTATAAACGAAAAATTACTGCCTTTGTATAAAAATATAACTTATGAACGAATATTTTGACGATATAAGAAAATTCAATTTATGGGACAACAAAGACTATTCTTTGGGCATAATGCGTGATGTTTACCACCAACAAATAAATAATTTTATAAACACAAAACTTATAAAAGTATTATTTTAGAAACTATGTTGTACGACAACACTTACAAATCTTCAATACCAATAGTCAATGTGTAAATATTTTCTCCCGATTTACCCATCATTCCTGTAGCTTCTTGTTCATAATTCCAAGAACCTCTATTTAAATAATCTTTTGAAATTTCACGCTTGACAACTGTATCTATATATATACCCAGACTATCAAAAAAAATCAAAAAATCATCACTTTTATCATACAAACCACTAATAGTTTCCAAATGCGCTAATACAAACCCTTCTCCTTGTTTTAATTCTTTTATTTTTATTGAATCATTAGAATATTCACTGTACGATACAAATATTACAGAATCAGATTGATTATCAATCCAATATTCATATCCTCCATATGGATCACAAGCAGGAATTAAAATAATAATACCTACAAAAATCAAGATAAATTTATTTCTTAGCATGTAATAAATTATTTAATATAGGAACTAATTTCTTGTCAGACTCAAAGTCATTATAAAGTAGCGACTTGATATGGTCAACTTTTCAAGTTATTAAATCAATATTGTATATATAATGAATTTTAAAATTAATTAATTCTCTCGCTATTTCGTAAACGTTATGCTGTCAGTAGTTTTATATTTCTTTATTTAATTTATCCCAGTATTCTTCACTATTTCTATATAGTTCTTCAGGTTTTATTAATTCATCTAGATGATTTCTTACTTCAATTTTTTTTGCTTTTATTTTTAAATAACCTCCACAATAATTATATTTTAGATTATGTTGATTACAAGTTATGATTACTGTATTTTCTTCAATTTTTGCGTAACCTATTTCTAGTTCTGCATTGAAAATCTTATTTAATTCCTTAAAATATCTCGGTTCAAGTTCTTTTGGGTTCATCCAAGGTTCTAACTCTATAAATTCTATTTCACTTATTGTAAGATAGAAGTTTTCAAAACTTTCATCAAATTGTTTAGCAAGATATTCGCATTCAATTTTTAAATCTAGTTTTTTTAAATTTCCTTTATATTCTGTTATTGTTCCATCGTGAAATGTCGCAAAAACATCTCTTATTTCTTCAATCATTCCTAGTTTATAAAAGGTTATTTGATTTTTCTGAAAACTGTATAAATTTATCAGACCAACTATTATCAACTGACAGTTCTTGGATATTTCCTGTTGAAAAAAACAATTTTTCAATATTCCTTTTTCTTGGTGAAGAAATAGTTTTCTCTATCTGTTTTAGTACTTTTTCTTTATCTCCATATAAAGAATCTTCTCCGTTTTTTACAGTTATTCTAATCGATTCAAGAATTTTAAGAATCTCATTCTTGTTTTTATCCTTAAAGAAATTAAATATTTTAATTTCTCTATTTAGTTTGTAATTACTTACAACTATCAAATAAATGATATAACTACTTAATATTTTGTTTTTGAATAAACCTATGTTTAACAGCCCCTGTTTCAGTACTAAAAATAATCTTACGTCCTAACTTACCGCCCATACTCGATGCTTTAATAGGAATATTATGTTCTTTTAATTTTTCAACAGCCAATTTAGCATTACGTTCCCCTATCTTAAAACTTACGGTTTTTGTTTCTATAACCTCGCCACCACCAAATACTTTTGCTATCAAATCCTTTTTATTACAGCCTAAATCTTGCATTTTTTTAACCAAGCGTTCAATGGCTATATTCCCATATTTTGGCGACGCCAACCCCTCTCCATTCCACAAGGGTAACATATAATGGCACATACCACCATACTTACGAACAGGGTCATATAAACATACAGCTATACATGAACCTAATATTGTGTGTATTATCTGATTTTTATTAGAAACAAACAGAGCTGACGGGTAAAGAAAATATTGATCTGTGTTATTGTTGTTATTATCCATGTAAGTAATGTTGTTTAAAATAGTTCGTCTTCATCGTCATCTCCAAAAAAGACATTATTTCCATCAAATGAAACATCAGCTATTTCTACATCTGATTCAGGTATTGTAATTGTAAAGTTAGCGCCTTTATTCGGTTCACTCTCAATAGCCACATCACCGTCTAATGTATCTAACAATGCTTTATTTATTGAAAGCCCTAAGCCGTGTCCACGATTTATTGAATTAATACCAGAATCTAATCGTTTAAATCTATCAAAAATTATTTTTTGGTTTTCAGCAGAAATACCTTCTCCGAAATCTCGAACAGAGATAATTAGATTTGAGCCATCAACTTTTGTTGTTACTACAATTTCACCCTCTTTATTACTAAATTTAACAGCATTACTCATTAAATTTGATAATATTAACTTTAATTTTTCAGGGTCTGTTTTAAAGTACACAGGTTCATCATTATCAGTATATTCACCAAAATCCATTTTGATGCTTAACTTTTTCTTTTTAATAATATATTTAAACGATTGTGTAACGCCTCCTACAATATGTTTAAGCTCAACTCTTGATATCTCAGGAGCAACCTCTCCTGCCTCAATTTTAGCTGCCACAAAAATATTTCGCAACTGATAATCAAGGTTATAAGCCTCGGAATAAATAAGAGAAACCATTGATATAACTTGCTTCCAATTTTCTTTTTTTACAGCTAATATATTCTTCGATAATGCAATAATAGAAGCAAAAGGATTCATTATTTCATTTGTAACATTTGAAATAAAATGGCTCTTCATCGCCTCTGAGTCTTCTAATTTTTTATTAACTACAAATAAGCTCTCGCTTAATACTTTATTTTCAGCTTTAACATCTTCAAGCTGTTTAGTTAATTCTTCTATTTTTTGCTTATATTCTAATTCGTTCATTTTATTATTTCCCTTTATTATATCCGTTTTATATTGTAACTTACAATAAATATTATTCTTTTATAAAAATTGTTGGTTTAAGTTGCCTTACAGGTAAGTCCATATTCATAACAGACTCTGAGTGCCCAATAAAAAGATACCCTCCTGTTTTTAATTTTGTACATATTTTTTTAAGCACAGCCTCCTGAGTAGGTCTATCAAAATAAATAAGTACATTTCGGCAAAATATAAGATCAAAAGTATCATGGACACTATTATAGGCACTATCCATAAAATTTAGACGTTGGTAACGTACTTTATCTCTTAATTCTTTTTTGATTTTTACAGTAGGGTTCTGCCTATCCTTACTTTTTAATAAATATTTCTTTTTTAAAGACATTGGTATAACCTCAACCCTATCTTCTTTATAAATAGCATTAGTTGCTCGTTTAAGTATTTGTGTTGAAATATCTGTTCCCAATATTGAATAATTCATCTCCCTATGCGTTTCAATAAACTCAGCAAGAGTTATGGCTATGGTATATGGTTCTTCTCCACTTGAACATGCAGCACTCCATATCTTCATAGTACCATGCTTATGGTTTTTATAAAACTCAGGCAAAACCTGCTGATTCATAAATTCAAAATGATTATTCTCCCTAAAAAAATCCGTTTTATTAGTACTTACAGCATCTAACATATAAATAACCTCACTACCGCCATCATTACTTAACACATAATCGGCATATTCAGTAAAATTACTTATACCTAATTCCCTTAATCGCTTTTGCAACCTACCTTGCAACATTATTTTCTTTGACGAAGGCATTTTTATACCTGCCTCTTCAAAAATAAATTTACCTAAACGATTAAAATCTTTATCGGATAGAGTGGCATTAAAAAATGTTTGATTATAACTCATACAAATACGCTGTAAAACATTTAAAATTTAAAAATTTTCATACTCGCTATCACTAATATTACCATCACCAGCATCATCAAACATATTTAAATTGATACCGCCCTTATTATTTGGCTTCACATTAGTATCCTTAGGTTTTGGCGCTGATGCTTTCTTTGGGTCTTTCTTTTCGACCTTTTGAGTTTTTGCACCCTCCAATTTATTAGTCGCTTTTTCTTTTCCCTTTTTACTATTTGCTATTTCAACTTTCTTAGTTTCCTTTACTTCATCCTTTTTATCATTTACTTTTTCCGCTTTCTTAACATCTTCCGCTTTAGTTGTAGGATTTGATTTTTTATATGGTTTAGCTACTTTTGGATGAGATGAACTTGGCTGTGTAAATGTCTTCTTTTGTGTTTTTTGTTCTGTATTAGATTTGCTTTGCGTCTTCTGTACAGAACGTTTTCCATCAAGAGTAAAGAACTCAGCTATCTTTCTTAATTCTTCAGCTTGACTAGTAAGCTCTTCAGAATTAGCCGCCATTTCTTCAGATGATGCAGCATTATCTTGACTACCTTTATTCAATGATTGAATAACATTATTTAATTGGTCTGCCACATTATTCTGCTCTAAACTTGACGCTGATATTTCTTGAACTAACAAGGCAGCTTTTTCTATCTGTGGTAAAATCTCGCTAACATGCTGAGCTACTTTATTATTTGACTCAACGCTCGATTTTGACAATCCATCTATCTCATTTGCAGCCAACTTACTACGCTCGGCTAATTTACGCACCTCAGCAGCAACAACCGCAAAGCCCTTACCATATTCACCTGCTCGGGCAGCCTCTACCGCTGCATTAAGTGCCAAAATATTGGTTTGGAATGCAATATCGTCTATTATTAATATTTTTTCAGCGATTTGTTTAGTCAATTCTGCATTTTTCTCAGCAACATCTAAAACTGAAGTCATACTGATTTTAGCTTGTTCAGTAACTTTATTAGCTGTTTGTGCATTATCTGAATTATGCTGAATACTTCCTGTTAACTCCTCGGTAGAGGCTGACATTTGCTCTACAGACGCTGCTAAACCAGAAGAACAATGTGATAATTGTTGTGAGGACATATTTACACTTTCGCTGGCAGTTAATACTACTTTTGAGTGATCCAATAGTATTGTTACAATCTCTTGTAGTTTTAGCCCCATCTTATTCATATTACCAAATATTCCCTTTTGATTTCCTGTGAAATCCATTTGCAAATCACCTTCAGCTATTTTATTAGTCATCTCATGCAATTTGCTTGGGTCTGCACCCATAGGTTTAATTATATAATTCAATATTAATAAATATGAAATAATTAAGGTTAGTACAATTAATACATTAATTAAAATAATAATGTAAAAGAATGTTTGACTACTATTAATATGCTCATCTACAACCTCATCGTTTCTGGAATGCAACATACTGAAAAAATCGTCAATAGGAGCCATTATTTTCTCCTTTTGCTTTAGATATTCATCTCCAAACACATCATTAAAGGCTTTTTGTATTTGGGTTTGTTTCTCAGCACCATCACTAATATTTTGCAAATTATCAATAATAGAGAATGCTTCCGTTTCTAGTTTTACTAAATCATTTGATTTTTTTTCAGCCTCCGATAATTTTGCTAATTCGGCATTTGTAAAACCAAGCTCTACCATAATATCTTTAAGAGCAATTGTTCTACCGTCAGGGCGAGGTTTTTTACCATTTCTAACATCTAAAACCTCTTGATATTTGTCTGCCCATTTTTTATTGCCAGTAGCTACATACAAACGACAATATTTAGTTAAATTATCGGAACTTTCTTGCAATTCAGTTGCTACTACATTTGATTTGTATTTTATAATATGAGACTCGTTTAAGGAATTTTGCACACCTAACATATAGAACATTAGGACGCAACTAACAACTGCTACTACAATTATTGTTCCTATGGTTAGTGATAATAGACGTTTAATTCTCATCGGATTCAAATTTATGACCACATTGAGGTATGAGAACATTTTTAATCATCGTAACCGATTACATTAAAAACCTCTCAGACATGGTCTGTTTTATATTTATATTTTATATAAAGGCTATACTTCTTTTTCTTTTATTTCCTCTTCTGCTGGATTTTGTTTCATATCAGCTTCACCTTCAATAGTTTTTTCTTTTATATCTAATATTTCATTAGCTGATATTATTTTATCCATATCTAACAACATAATAAACTCTTCGTCCTTTTTAGCTATACCGTAAATAAACTCCGACTTGTACTTACTACCAATACTTGGTGGTGGCTTAATTTCATTTTCTTCAATTTCAAGAACTGCTTGAACTGAATCAACCAAAGCACCTACTAATACTGATTCAGAATCTACCTCTACCTCCATAACTACGATACAGGTATTTGATGTTTTTTCAATTGGAGTCATACCAAATTTAATTCTGGTATCAACAACAGGAAGAACTGTTCCTCGTAAATTTATAACACCTCTCATATATTCTGGTGCTTTAGGAACTTCGGTTATTCTTGTCATCTCTAATATATTTAACACTTTACCTACATGTGCGGCAAATAACTCATCACCTAATTTGAATGATAAGTATGAATTAATTTTTGCTAATTGCTCTCTTTCCATAATATTATGATTTATTTAATTTGTTGTTTAAAACTAAGTTCTTCTGCTGAAAAACGACTTATTAATTTATTTGTATCTAACACTAAAGCAACAGTTCCGTCTCCTAATATTGTTGCTCCTGATATTATTTCTTGATTACGATACATTTTTCCAAGCGATTTTAATACAGCTTGATATTCACCAATAACATAATCAACAACTATTCCTATCTCATGTTCTTCGTACTGAACTATTATTACCTGCTCAAATTTATCGGTATTTTCCTCTAAATCAAACTCTTCACGAAGGTAATAAAATGGCACTTGTCTGCCATCTAATTCTATAATATCATTAAAGGCTGTTTTTACCTTCTCGTGTTCTACCGAATAAATTTTATCTACCGATGATAAAGGAATAATAAATTTCTCATTCATTATTTTTACTAACAGACCATCAATTATAGATAATGTTAATGGTAGTTTAATTGTTATTGTTGTACCTACATTTATTTCGGAATCAATCTCTACCTCTCCACGTATTTCGCTAATTTTACGTTTTACAACGTCCATTCCAACACCTCGTCCTGAAACATTTGTTACATTTTTAGCGGTTGAAAAACCTGATGCAAATGTTAATTCTAATATATCTTTTTTAGATAAATTAGCAGTACTAGTTATTAAACCTGAATCAATTGCTTTTTTAGCTATCTTATCAGGGTCAATACCTGCACCATCATCTTTTACTGATATATAAACACTTGCTCCTGAATAGTATGCTTTTAAAATAATTTTTCCGCATCGTGGCTTGCCATTTTTCTCCCTTTCGTCAGGATGTTCAATACCATGGTCGATACTATTACGTAGTATATGTAATAGTGGGTCGGTAAGCGATTCTATTATTGTTTTATCTAATTCTGTTTCAGCACCTTCAGCAACAAACTCAATCTCTTTATCTAATTTATTTGACAAGTCGCGTACCAAACGTTGGAAACGTGTAAGCATTGTTTCCACAGGCACTAATGCTATATCAAACGCGTTATCACGTAACTGCCTTGATAATTTTTGCATATTTTCAGATATAGTCATCAGCTCGTTTTCGCCTTGCTTTTCGGCATAAAGCGATAGCTGTGCTTGTGTTGTTACCATCTCACTAACTAAATTCATTAGCTGGTCTAACTTTGCAGATGACACACGGATACTAGTAATAACATTATCCTTACTTGCTCCTGATTTAGCTGTTTGTACTGTTTTTTGTTTTTTAGTCTCGCTAACTTTAGGTTCTAATTCTTTTATTATTGCTTGTATCTGACTAATACCTATATCGGTATTTTTCTGTACATACTCGGTTGTTTTATTTACGAATTCTGTATTTTGCAGAATATTTCCATTGTATATTTCGTGTATCTCTAGGTTACACTGGTCTTCAACAAAAATAAACACATCAGATATTGCATTTACCCCTTCGGCGGTAACTAATATTACCTCCCAATAAGTATAACAGAATTCAGGGTTAATATCTTTTATTTCAGGAATTTTAGTCAGATTAGCAAAAACTTTACATTCGCCTAAAGTATTTAATTCGTCTAACAAGAACAATGGATTTGTTCCGTTATCAAATACATTGTTATCTGGCTCAAAATGAATAAAATATGTTTTTAACTCATCTCCAGAAGTTGTTTGAACTTCAGCTTCCTTTTGGGTTGCTGGTTTATCCTCGCTTTTACCGTTTACAATCTGCTCTATCTGCTTTAACAACTCCTCTTCTTGTTGCTTTATTTCTGGAGATAACTCATCATTACTTAACAATACTTTTATATGGTCAACCGACGATAATGTAACATCTAATAGATGCTGTGTAACTTTTATTTGACCTGTTCTCACTAAATCATAGATATGCTCCATATGATGAACAAATCCGCCTAACTCGGTAAAACCAAACATATCGCCACCACCTTTAATGGTGTGCATTGCTCTAAAGATACGCTCTATTAGTTCACTATCTTCTTTATTATTGTCTAGCAACAATAAAGAGTCCTCTAAATCTTGAACGTTATCTGTAGCCTCCTCTATGAACTTGTTTTTAAATTTGTCAATCATTATCGTATAACTTTTTTTAGGGTTGCTAATAATTTTGCTGGCACAAAAGGTTTAACTATCCAACCTGTAGCACCTGCCTCTTTTGCTTCCATCTTTTTGGCAGCTTGCGATTCGGTAGTTAAGAATAATATAGGTATCTTTGAATATTGTTCCATTCCTCTAATTTCTTTTATAAGCCCTAACCCGTCCATATTAGGCATATGTAAGTCTGTTATCACTAAATCAATAGGACTACCATCTAAAAATTTTAATGCATCTTGACCATCTACTCCTACTTTTACATTATACCCTTCATTTTCAAGAGTAAAGCTTACAACTTCCCTTATACTTTCTGAGTCGTCAACTATAAGAATATTTTTGCTCATATCTGTTGTGTTTTAAAATAAATTTGTAAGTCCTGCATTCGACAATAAAAGTTCAGACTCGTTGTTTAGTTTTATATTAAATGAAATTTTTTTGTTTGATTTTTCCACTGATTTTTTCAATGAATACAAAAGTTGAATAAAAGTTAAATCAAGTGTTTCCACTTTATCAACTTTAACCTCTACATCTGTTTTATTTTTTAATGCTTTTTTTAACTCCGTATGATAAGCCTTAGCATTATTAATACCTAAATCTTTACTGTAGTGTAATTTTACGACTTTTTGTGTTTTTTTTGCCATCGCTATATAATATTATACTTAAATTGAGGAATAAAAATATAAAAAAAATGACAAATAGGTAATGCTATGAAAAAAAAAATTACAAAAAAAGCCGTTTAATGATTAATATCAGTTTTTTTTAGTTTCTGAAAGGTATTTATTATTGGTATAAGTTGTTTTTTTATTTCTTGCACTCCTTCTGCTATATTTGATTCAATATTTAATGGCATAACAGGGTCGTGCAATGATAATCGTAACAGAAACCAACCTTGTTCGTTTGCATTAATACACTTTACGCGTATTCCCTCATAATTTTCCGATTCAGGAATCCAGCCTTCTATTTGTTGTACTTTCTGAGTTAATTCAGTTATTACACTATTTCCATATTCTACAAAATCAGAATCTTCTATTTTTATTCTAATCTCCTCTGCCTCTAAAGGCTCTTGCAAATCGGATATTAAATCATTTATATTTTTGCCTTCTGCTCGTAATGCTGATAATTTTATTAATATCTTAGCTACTAAGAATGCTCCATCATCTAAAAAATAATTTTCTTTTAATGCAGCATGCCCCGACGTTTCTATTGCCAACCACGATTCCTCTTTTTGATTATTTAAACGCACTGACTCGTTTATTACGTTTTTATAACCTCGTTTAAATCGGTGGTGCTTACCTTTTAATTTTTTCTCGATAAATAAATTTAAACCTTCGGAAGTAATTGAGTCGGTAACGATAGTGCTATTTGGGTGTTCCTCTAATATTATAGATGATATAACAGCAATTAATTTATTTCTGTTAATTATCTGCCCTTTATTATCTACTATGGCAGCCCTATCCACATCGGTATCAAAAATTATCCCCAAATCGGCATTATGCTGTAATACTGCTTCTTGCAGATACTTTACTGCATCTTTATCCTCAGGATTAGGTGCATGATTAGGGAAATTTCCATCAGGATCAAGGAACAAGCTTCCGTCAATATCTGCTCCTAACGGTTTTAATATTTTACATGCAAAAAAACCTCCTGCTCCGTTACCAGCATCAACTATTATTTTAGTTCCTTTAAATGGTTCTTGGTAATTATCTTTACTATCAATTCCTTTCCTAATAAGGTTGGCTATATGCTCCGAATACTCATCAATAAAATTGAACGATTTTATTTTTCCTTGCGATATAGATTTAGGAAAATTATCCTTTTCAGCTATTTGTAAAATTTCAGATATATCTTGTTTATTTAAGCCTCCTGAACGTGTAAAAAATTTGAAGCCATTACGATTAAATGGCAAATGACTTGCTGTTATCATTACCGCTCCTTGCACTGTAATATTCCTACTAAGAGTAGTCATAAACATTGCTGGTGTTGATGCCATTCCACAATCAATAACATCGCCACTTTGCATATTTACACCTTGCGAAAAGTATTTTTTTAAGTCGTTACCCGATAGGCGTGAATCGGTACCGATAGCTATAGTTATGTTTCTAAAACCTTTTGTTTTAAGCCACTGACAAAATGCTCTACCTATTGTTTCGGCAGTTTTTGGGAATATATTTACTGGTTCATTCTCAACTCCTGACATGGCGATACCTCTTATATCTGAACCATTCTGTAATTGTTTCCAATTAAATTCCATAGTTTAATTTTATATAGTTTTTATTCCCAATAATTAAATTAAGAGTTAAAAATTAAGAATGCTTTTATATCATTCAACTTTTTAATTTTTAACTCCTAACTTTAAATTCTACATACAATATATTATATAGTAGTTATGATATTATTACTTTAATCTTACAGCTGTTTCTCCTATCATCTTTCCATCGCAGAAGATATCAACTTTATACTCTCCTGATAGTAATTCTTCTTTTTTACTTTCAAAGTAAACAGTTGCTGGAGTTACCTCTCCATTATAATCAATTGTACGAACGGCTGAATATACAATATCTTCGCCTTCAAACGAGAAAGTTAATTCTTCATTCTCTAATAACACGTGTTCCTCAGGGTCGGTAATTCTGATGTAAACTTGTTTTGCTCCTGTTGGTGCTATTAAGTTTTCATCTAATTTGAATTTTATTCCGAAACGTTTTGTTTTGCGAGCTCGTGTTGTTAGCTTTCCTTTTTTATTGTATGCCTCAAGGTTTAAATCAATTGCTCTGATAGTTGATGCTAACTGAACTTTACTACTTGCCTCTTCATACTTTGCCGACAATTGCTTATTCTTTTTAGTTGCCGAATTATATTGTTTTTTAATATGCTGATTTTCTTCGGTTAACTGAACATTTAAGGTATTTAATGAATCTATTTGTCTTACAAAACCTTTCATTATATCACGCAAGGTTTTTAGTTCTTTTTTATATTTTCTTATCTGTGCTTTATTACTTGCTTTAGTCGATTTTAATTTTCTAACTAAATCTTCTATTTTTTGTTTTTCAGCATTTAACTGTGTAGATAATGTATCGTTTGAGGTTTCTAGAGTTTCATAATTCTCTAATAACGATTGATATTCTACGGTAAGTTTTGCTTTCTCTTGGCTTACTTGCTCTACCTCATCAACAGTTTTGTTATAATAATAGTACTGCACAACAAGTGCCGCTAACAATAATGATATGATTACAATTAATACATAAAGTACACCTTTATTATTTTTATTCTTTGCTGAGTCAAATTCTTTTAAATTATCCACGACGTTATTTTTTTTAATTAATTTGTGCAAATGTATAATTTTTTTGAAAAAAACATACCTTTCAGAAAGGTATATTTTTGATTTTAAAGGTTTATAAATTTATTCTGACACATTACTTATCGCCTTCAGATAGTTTATTATTATCCAATAAAACCTCTAATTGTTCAGTAATAAAACTTAAATTATTTTTTAAAGCATCTTGCTCAAACCAAAGCATTTCGGTGCGATGCTTTATAAAATCGGAGGCTTTAGCCAACATCTCATAATTTACAGCATACCACAACTCGGCTTTTATCCAACATTGCTCTACTGTAAGGTTCTCATTTTTATACTCATAAGCCTTTTCTGTAATTAACGATATGTTTTTACCATAACGATAAAATAATTGCTTAAACATAGCTACACTAACGCCTGTTTGTTTTGCTTCGTCGTAAGCATAATCGGCGGTTTCAACTATCTGCATGGTAGTTAATGGCTTGTCGGATATATTGCCTGACAACGGCATACTCTTAGTCACACAAGGCTTAAAATCTTTTTGTAAGAATGCAAAAGCATTATCTACCACTTTTTTTGCCATAAGCCTATAGCCTGTTAGCTTACCTCCTGCTATGGTTAATAATCCGTAGCTACCTAAAAACAGCTCGTCTTTTCGGCTAATTTCCGAAGTTCTTTTTTCATTCTTTTTTATAAGCGGACGGACACTTGCCCACGTACTAACAACATCTACCTCGGTTAAATTAAGCGAAGGAAACTTTTTATTTACTGCCGACAATAAATATTGAATTTCCTCATCGTCAACCTTAGGCTCTCTATAATTATGTGAATATTTTGTGTCGGTTGTGCCAACATATACAAAATTGGTTCGCGGAACAACAAACAACATTCGCCTATCCGATGCTTGTATATAAAAAGTTTCTTTTATAGGCAATCGCTCTTTGCTTAAAACTATATGGATACCTTTTGTTGGCAATAAATCGGCAGATATTTTCAAATCAAAACCCTTAGCAAACTCAGCACACCAAACACCTGTGGCATTAATTACTAACTTAGCCTTTACATCGAACTGGGCTTTTGTAATATGGTCGTAGATGCTTGCACCTGTTAATTTTTCGCCATCGTTAAGAATTTGCATGGGCTGGGCATAATTAAGGCACACAGCACCTAACTTGGCACTCTTTTTTATGGTTTCAATAACTAAACGTGCATCTTTTGTTTTGTACTCATAATATACAAAACCATGCTTTAAATTTTTACTTTGCAAATCTGGATACCGCTCAGTTAGTTCCTCTTTGGTTACTTTAACAGTTTTAAACTCTTTAGGTGTTGATGCTAACAAATCGTAAAACCGCAACATTGGATATGTGTAGATTTTACTTAAACGTTCATTTTTGTAAATAGGGAAAACAACTGGAGTTGGAATTACATTATTTTGTGAATTCTGCCTTAAAATACGCCTTTCGCTACCTAATTGCGACACAAATTTAAATTGCATCTTTTTAAGATAACGCAAACCGCCATGTATTAGCTTTGTAGATTTTCCGCTTGTACCTGAGGCAAAGTCTTTTTTTTCGATTAACGCCACCGACAAACCTCGCGACACAGCATCTAAAGCTATACCTGCACCTGTAATACCCCCACCAAATATCAGAATATCAAACGTTTTACTGCTTAATGTTTCTATATGATTTTTTCTGTTAAGTACAGAAAAATTATTTTCATTGCATATATTTTTTTCCATTATCTAAACGTTATATTTTTATCTTTGTTACTTTTGCAAAGATATATAAAATTCAAATTCTTTTTAAAGACATTTAATAAGCACCTTAGTATAAATTATACATGCAGAAAATAACCTCACAGAAAATAACCAACGTTTTATTAAATTTAGGTTTTGTAATATTAATTACACTAATAATTGTAGCTTGTGCCAAACAAGCGAACCCCACAGGAGGACCTAAAGATGAACTTCCGCCAGTACCTTTAAAAAGTAGCCCTATAAACTACAGCACTAATTTTAATAACGACAAGATAATTATTCTGTTTGATGAATTTATTGTTCTGAAAAACGCCAACCAAGAGGTATTAGTGTCGCCACCGCTAAATAAAAAACCTGAGATAAAATTACGAGGAAAAAGCATTATTATAAAACTTGCCGATACGTTAAGAAAGAATACCACCTACGGCATTAACTTCCACAGTGCTATTGCCGACTTAAACGAAGGTAATGTACTACAAGACTTTGCTTTTGAGTTTTCAACAGGCAACACATTTGACTCGCTATACCTAAAAGGAAATGTAAAAAACGCTTTCAACTTTAAACCTGAAGAGGGTTGGTACGTAATGTTATACGACAAATTTGATGATAGCATTCCGCGAAAACAAAAACCTGAGCTGATAAGCAAAACAGATAAAAATGGCAACTTCCTTATTGCTAACATGAAGGATAAACCATATTACATTTTTGCAGTAAAGGATTTAAACAATAATATGCTATTTGATTTACCATCGGAGAAAATTGCTTTCTGCGACACAACATTTAAACCATCATTTAAGCAAGTTGAATTTATCGACACTTTGGTATTTATTGATAGCATATCGCCGAACCTAAAAGACACTATTTTTTACGATTCCATTTCAACACGCAAGGAATATGTAACGACAATTGAGAACGTACAACTTTTTGGATTTCAGGAAGATTACAAACTTCAGTTCTTTAAGAAAGCTTATCGCTTTGCTCGCGAGCAAGTTATTTTTACATTTAATCGCCCTATTACCGATAGTGCATCGGCATTTCCTATAATAAATAACAAATGTGTAAAAGGCAATTGGTTTGTTCAAGAGAGCAACTCCTCTCCCGATTCACTTGTATATTGGATTAAGGACTCAAACATATTTAAACACGATAGTTTATTCTTTCAGCTAAACCAAACTTTGCTAGACTCTAACAAGCAAAAATATATAAAAACCGACACACTACTACTAACATTTAAGGATAAACAAAAAAAGAAAGCTAAGAAGTCAAAATTAAATATTGGCAATATGTTAGGCAAGAATAAAGAGGAAAAGAAAGACACTACCCCACCGCCATCGCCACTTACTTTTGAAACAAATGCAAAATCGGCATTAGACTTAGATGCAAATGTGTTTTTTAATGCAAAATTCCCACTAAGCAAAGTAAATACCGATAAAATAAAATTTGTAAAAATAGTAGACGACACCGTTGAAAACCCAATGGAATACACGTTAATACAAGATTCTTTGTCGATTAAAAAGGCAAATTTGATATTTAAGAAAGAGGAAAACGAACATTTTAAATTAACCATTCCTCCGCATAGCTTTACCGACATTTACAATAACACTAACGACACGCTAACCTACGATTTTAAAACACAAAAGCTAAAACATTACGGAACAATAAAGTTGGAGATAATCAATGTAAAAGAACACTCTATATTACAACTACTTACAAAAGATGAAAAATTAGTAAGGGAAATGGAAATAGATTCCGACACAACAATAAACTATAAATATCTGCAACCTAAAAAATACATTATAAAATTATATTACGACACTAACCGAAACAAGAAGTGGGATACTGGTAATTACAAGGAAAAACGCCAGCCTGAACAAGTATTTTACTTGCCAAACGAGATTGAGGTAATTTCAAATTTTGATTACGACTACAAATGGGATTTATACCCTATACCAAGCCCAATACAATACACTAAAACTGACACTATAAAAGTAAAACTACCACATAAAACAACACATTAATTATGTTTGCACTATACAAAAAAGAATTAGCCACATTTTTTAGTTCGCTTACAGGATACATTACTATTATTGTATTTCTGCTATTTAACGGACTATTTATTTGGGTTATACCAAGCGACAATAATATATTATATAGCGGATACGCAGGTTTAGACTCTTACTTTGCACTATCGCCTTGGTTATTTATGTTTTTGATACCTGCTATTACTATGCGATTATTTTCCGAAGAACAAAAAACAGGAACCATAGAATTATTAGTAACAAAACCAATTACCGATTTACAAATAGTTACATCAAAATTTTTAAGTGCATTAAGCATAGCCCTTATAGCCATATTACCAACATTTATTTATTTTATATCGGTATATTACTTAGGAAACCCCATTGGCAACCTCGACATTGGCGGAACATGGGGAGCATACATAGGCTTAATATTCTTAACTTGCAGTTATGTTGCAATAGGTGTGTTTAGCTCGGCTTTGTCGGACAATCAAGTAGTATCATTTATTTTAGCTACAGTACTAATTTTTGTATTTTATACAGGAATGGATTACATCAGCCAAATGTTCTCATTAAAGAAAGGAGAATATTTTTTACAAGGCTTAAGCATGAATAGGCATTACTTATCGCTTAGCCGTGGGGTTATCGATACTCGCGATTTAATATTCTTTATAAGCATAAGCATCGGTTTTATTTTACTAACAAAATTCAAATTACAAACACGAAAATGGTAACAGAAGCACAAAATAAAAATCCGCAAAGCAAACAAAAAACTCAACATATAAAACATTTGCTTTTGTCATTATTGGCACTTATCCTTATCAATATATTATCAGGATACCTATTTACACGCTTTGACCTAACTGCCGACAAACGCTATACATTATCGAACAACACCAAAGACTTAATTAAAGAAGTGGACGATGTTGTATATTTTGAGATATATCTTGACGGCAAAATGCCAGCAAGTTTTATCCGCTTAAAAAAATCAATAAAAGAATTATTAGATGAGTTCAGAGTATATGGCAAAGACAATATTCAATATCAGTTTACCGACCCTATAAGCAACATCGACAAGAGTAAACGCACAAACGTTTTTAAACGCTTATACAAAAAAGGCTTAATGCCCATTAATTTACAGGTAAAGGAAAAAGATGGTAGTTCATCGCAAAAAATATTATTCCCCGGAATTATTGTTTCGTACAAAGGCAAAGATTTTCCGATAAATCTGTTAAAGAACAAAAACAATATGCTATCGGAAGAAAGCCTAAACCAAGCTGTTCAGTCGTTAGAATACGAGCTAAGCTTTGCCATTGATAATTTATTAAATACCGAAAAAAAGAAAATAGCCATACTACAAGGGCATGGCGAATTACAACCTGAGCAAGTAGAGGATTTTGCACAAAGTTTAACATCGTCGTTTACTGTGCAGGTGCTAAACATTAACGATGATAGGTATGCTTTATCGGACGCGAACAACCAAAACAAATACGAGTTATTGATAATTGCAAAACCAACAAAGGAGTTCTCGGAGAAAGATAAATTTGTTATCGACCAATTTATTATGAACGGAGGAAAAACCCTTTGGCTAATTGACCCTGTACATATTGAAATGGATAGCCTAACAAAAGGAGCAACTACCTTAGCCATAAGTCGCGACCTTAACCTAAACGACCAACTTTTTACATACGGAGTAAGGGTAAACAGCAACATAATACAAGACATGCAGTGTTTACTTATCCCTATAAATACAGCGATAGCAGGAGCACCGCCAAAATTCACATCTGCACCTTGGGTATTTTGCCCCTTACTACTACCCTCTGATGCTAACCCTATTACACGAAACTTAAATGTAATAAGTTCAGAGTTTCCTGCGGTAATAGATACTGTTGGGTTAAATTCCGATGTAAAAAAGCAATTCTTATTAGCATCGTCCGACCATAGCCGAATAGTAAAAACACCAACGCAGATAGATTTACGAATAGCCTCGCAACAAATGAACCCTCGTGCTTTTAACAAGAGGTTTTTGCCTGTTGCAGTACTTTTGCAAGGAACATTCAAATCGGTTTATCATAACCGCAAATCGCCTTTTAGCCATAAAAAGGTTACAACAAAAGCCCAAGCTACAAAAATGGTTGTTGTTGCCGATGGCGATATTATCCGCAATAAAGTTATTGGAACTGGTGCTAACAAAAAGATACTTCCGCTAGGTTACGACAGATATTCAAAACAAACATTTGGCAATAAGGAATTTCTGATAAACACAGTAAACTACCTATGCGACAAAGAACACTTATTACGCTTACGAACTAAGGAACAAAAACTACGCTTATTAGACAAAGTAAAAACCAACAAGCACAAACTCAAATGGCAAACCATAAATGTAATAATTCCAATATTACTTATCGTGATATTAGGTATATTACTTAACGTTTTGCGTAAACGCAGATTCTCTAAGTAGTTTCAAGACACAAGTTTAAAGTGTCAAGATTCAAGTTTAAAGATTTAGTCGGAAGTCCGAAGACGGAAGACCGAAGTTTCCGACTTCCGACTAATTAAACATTAATCATTAATCATTTTCTTTATTTCCTCTATTTGTTTTTTAAGCTCTTGTATTTCGGTGTTTTGTTGGTTATCCTTTTCTTTTTGGGCTTTTAATTCTGCTTTTAACTGTTGGTTTTCTTGGTTAAGCTCTTTTACAGCCTCAATTAGTATTGGTGTAAACTTTGAGTAACTAACCGATTTATAACCGTCATCATCTGTTTGTACAAGTTCAGGGAATATTTTTTCCACCTCTTGGGCTATTACTCCTATTTGTTTTTTGTTGTTAAAGTTACGGTTAGGGAATTGGCTTTGTTTCCAATAATAAGTTACACCGCGTAGTTTTAATACCTTTTGCAAACTACTATTTAATGTTTTAATATCTTTTTTAAAGCGGATATCCGATGCTGGAGACCAAGCATAACTACCACCAGCATAACCACTAACATAAAATGTTTTACTTGGGCTTACTGTACCTATTCCTACTTTTCCTCCCATGATTGCCATAGTAGAGGATTGGGTTATTTTATATTTTGTATCATTTAAACCTATTCCAAAAGATTTATTTCCATTAGCTTCAATACCATATCCCATAGCGGTGCTATACCAACCACTTGCAGTTGTTTTAATCCCCATAGCAGTACTCCAATTTCCACTTGCGGTTGTTGAACTCCCCATAGCGGTACTATAGCCTCCACTTGCAATTGTTGAACTCCCCATAGCGGTGCTAGAACCACCACTTGCGGTTGTTTTATTCCCCATAGCGGTACTATTGGATCCACTTGCGGTTGTTTCATACCCCATAGCAGTGTCAAAAACTCCACTTGCAGTTGTTCCAAATCCCATAGCGGTACTATTGGATCCACTTGCGGTTGTTTCATACCCCATAGCGGTACTATTGGATCCACTTGCAGTGGTTTTCTCCCCCATAGCGATGCTAGAATATTCACTTGCAGTTGTTTCATACCCCATAGCGGTACTACAAATTCCACTTGCGTGTGTTTTACTCCCCATAGCGGTACTAAAAGATCCACTTGCGGTTGTAGCAGCCCCCATAGCAGTACTAAATCTGTTAGAAGCTTTATTTTTAAATCCCATAGTAAAACAACCATAACCTTCAGATATACTTCCTATACCAAAGGCATAAGAATATTTACCTTTTGCTTGGGGGGCTCCTGCCTCCTTCCAAGAACTACCTCCTTCACTACCAGCAGGACAACCACTACCAAAAGCAAAACTACCCTTACCTATTGCCTTAGCCTCACGCCCAATGGCATAGCTTTTTATACCTAAGGCTTGGGCATTTTCGCCAAAGGCAAAAGAGCTGGTGTCTTTTGCTATTGCCTTATAACCAATGGCTGTTGAGTAATCTCCTATGGCTTTGCTTTCGTAACCACTTGCAAAAGAGTTTTTTTTGTGGATACCAAAGTATTCGGTTTTCGCCATTTATTACTTCGGCTTGTTTGCTGTTGCTTATATCAAAATTGTTTTTTATTTCGCCTTTGCCATAACCCCTTGTTGCTATTGCAAAGCCTCCGCGTAGGGCTTTGTCGTTGGGCTTTTCGTTTAGGTACACCCTTGTACTGTCGGCTGTGGTGGTAAATATTGTTTTGTTGTTGTCCTCGCCTTTGTGGTTGTTAAAGCCTCGTGTGGCTACTGCAAAACCGCCTCTCATGGCTTTGCTTTTGCCTTTGTCGTCAACTACTACATTTACGTTGTGGTTGCTTTCTACTGTAAATACGTCTTTGCTTTGGTTTGTGCCTTTTTGTTTGTTAAAACCTCGTGTAGCTATGGCAAAACCACCTCGTTGGGCTTTTCCGTTTTTGTCTTCGTTAATATACACACGTGTACTGTCAGGGGTTACTGTAAATACTTCGGTTGGCTCGTTACCTTTGCCATAGCCTCTTGTGGCTACTGCAAAGCCTCCGCGTAGGGCTTTTCCGTTTTTATCAACGTAAACACGTACACCCTCAGGGTAAACAGCAAATACTGTGTCGCCTTGTTTGTTTTTTACTGCAAATAGCACATCGCCATTAGCTGAACCGCCTCCGCCACTTTGTGCGTATAAGGCATAAGGTACGGATTGTAATTTGGTTGCTGTTAGTGGTTTGTCGTCCACTTTTAGCTGTACAAAGATATTGCCTTTTTCCCAAGGTATTTCTTCAAATTTTCCTATCATTACATCATCGCTTGTACCTATTACTACTGACACTATTCCGTTTGAGTTGGTTTTCACCTCGTGTAACTCCGAGTAATATACCTCTGTGGCGTCATCGTTTTGTAGGGTTACTTCTAATTTTATTTCTTTATTTTTTATTGCTGTTCCGTCAGCGTTACGTACTAAGGCTGTGTAGTTAAAGCCTTGTGGTGCTTGTGCTAATAAGATTACACTTATTAACGTTGCTACAATTGTGAAATAAATTCTTTTCATACTTTTTGGTTTTAGGGCTATTGGCTGTTAGCCGTTAGCCTTTGGTTAATACTCAATTCTTTAAACTTAATACTGTTCTAACCGCAAGGGTCGCTAAGTTCTCGCAAAGAACGCAAAGTTGCTTTTATCTTGTATATTGCAACTTGCATCTATTTAGACAAAGATAAACTATTTGTTTTTAACAAACAATAGCAAATGTGTAAGCGTATATGTTTTTTGAGTAAACGTAGGGGGTTTTTGAGTAAGCGTAGGAGTTTATTGAGAATACGTTTTTCAGATACAAGTTAAAAAGAGACAAATTTCAAGACACAAGCACCTTTTATCTTTTAACTTGTAACTTACTTCTATCCCTTATCCCTCGTATCCAAAATACTTAAGGTTTTGTTCTTTCTCTCGCCAGTTTTTTTGCACTTTTACTTTTAAATCTAAAAATACTTTCTTGTCAAAAAAGGCTTCAATATCCTTACGCGCTTGTGTTCCTAACTTTTTTAATGCACTACCTTTGTTACCGATAAGTATGCCTTTTTGCGAGTCGCGTTCTACATAAATAACTGAATGGATACGTATCAGTTTTTCATCTTCTTTAAACGCCTCAACATTTACCTCGCAAGAGTACGGAACTTCTTTCTGATAGTATAAAAATATTTTTTCGCGTATTATCTCCTGTACAAAAAAACGCTCTGTTTTATCGGTTAGCTGGTCTTTGGGGAAGTATGGCGGATTTTCAGGCAATAACAATAGTATATGCTTAAATAAATTCTCAATATTAAACTTATTAGTAGCTGATATCGGAAAAATGTTTGCCTTAGGTAGTTCTTTCTGCCAAATTTCAAATTTCTTTTCAAGCTCCTGCTGATTGGTTAAATCAATCTTATTGATAACTAATATTACAGGAATATCGGTTTTTTTTATTTTCTCAAGATACTCTTTATTCTTGTCGAAAGTTTCTACCACATCGGTAACGTACAGTATAATATCGGCATCGGTTATTGCTGTATCAACAAACTTCATCATTGAGTTTTGTAGTTTGTAGTTAGGCTTTAAAATACCGGGGGTATCGGAATAAATTATCTGACAATCGGGCGTATTTACTATTCCTAAAATACGATGCCGTGTAGTTTGCGATTTGTTAGTTATTATCGACAGTTTTTCGCCAACAAAAGCATTCATTAAAGTTGATTTTCCTACATTAGGATTTCCTATGATATTTACAAAACCTGCTTTATGTGCCATTATATTTTTATATGTTTTAACAAGAAGATAAATTTAATTGTCCTTACTATTCATAAACAGTAAGTCTTTTTCTTTTTTTGAGAGTTGGTCGTATCCGTGTTTTGATATTTTCTCTAATATCTTATCTATTTCTTTTTGTTCGTTATGCTTACGCTGATTATACTCCATATCTGTTTCCTTATTGGTATAGCTAACCTTCATTTTGGGTTTGGGTTTAAACCAACTAAAGAAACCATCTAATATTTTACCTAAGCCTTTGCCCAAGTCGTTTCCTTTTTTAAACTGCTGGGTATAAAGCAAACCGAACATAGCTCCGCCTAAGTGGGCTATATGCCCTCCTGCATTGCCATCGGTTAATAATAATACGTCTAACAGAACTGCAATTAGAGCTATATATTTTAGTTTTACCTGCCCTAAAAACATTAAATAAACGGTATAATTAGGAACATAGGCAGCCGTTGCAAGAATAATAGCATATACTGCTGCCGATGCACCTAAAGCATACGAAAATGATATATAGGAATTAAATGCTGGAAATAAATTAAATGAAGCAATATATAACACCGCCCCTGATATCCCACCTAATAAATAAACATAAAGCAATTGCCTATCGGTAAAGTATTCTAAAAATATCTTACCTAACCAAAATAGCCATAACAGATTAAATAATATATGTATAAATCCTTCGTGTAGGAACATATATGTTATAATTGTCCATGGCTTATACATTAACTGTTTTAGGTCGGCTGGTACTGCTAACCATTCTGTAATAATATGTGGCTGTTGCAATCCGAATAGGAACACAATTGCCATAACTAGTTTTACTACAATAAAAACGCCTAAGTTAATATATATAAGGCGAGTAAGCATACTGCCTTGTTTAAAGGTGTCTTTTACTTCCTCAATAATTCCTGACATAATATTTAATTTGTCCTACTTGTTATTTTAAGTACTCTAATGCTTTTTCGTAGTTTGGTTCTTGTCCTATTTCAGGAACTTGCTCAGTATATACTACTTCCTGATTTTCGTTAATTACAACCACACAACGCGAGTGTAATGAGGCTAAAGGACCGTCTGCTATTTCTAAGTTATAGTCTTTACCAAATTTACCTGTTGTAAAGTCAGATAAGGTTTCAACATTATCAATACCTTCGGCTCCACAAAAACGAGCTTGAGCAAATGGTAGGTCTTTTGATATGCAAAGTACTTGTGTGTTGTCCATTGTACTTGCCATTTTATTAAATTGGCGTACCGATGTTGCACACACTCCTGTATCTATACTTGGAAAGATATTTAATACTATTTTTTTTCCCTTATAGCTATCTAAAGTTGCTTTTGAGAAATCATTTTTTGTTAGTTCAAAATCTAACGCTTTACTTCCTGTTGCTGGTAATGTACCTATTGTGTTAATAGGATTACCTTGTAATGTAATCTGTGCCATTGTGTTTTATTTAATTTATTGTTTGTTCTTGTATTTGTTCTTCCTCTTCGCTGTCTTGAGTTTTATCGATAGCTATAAGCAGAACTGAAGCATGCATAAGCTCTTGATTAACTAATTGATAATGTTCCTCAGTTATTTTCTTTTTATTATTTTGCTGAATAATATGTGTACGTGTATTACTTCCTGTTTTCATTAGCTCTTCCCAAAATCGGCTAAAATTATCACGTGCCTCTTTTGTTTGAGCGACAAAACCTTCAAAATACTTTTCTTTTATGCTTTCCATTGTAAAGCCATAATAGTTTAGCATATTTTCCGACATATTTAATACACGTCCGTTAATATCTAACTCGGCTGTCATAGTATGTTTTTGTAGTGCTTTTAAATGCTCTTTTAAAACATACTCTCGCTGAAACGACTCTTCTTGTGTAGTTTGTAACTCCTCAAGATTTTGCCTCATTTCTTCTTCATGCTGTGCTAGCACCTCTCTTTGTTCGCCTGATTTATCAAGCAGTTTTGAGGTTTTAAGATTAGTTTTAACATTTGAAATTACCGATGCTATATTTTCGCTTAGTTTCTCAATAAACTCAATCTGATGTGGTAAGAACTCATTGTACGATAATATCTCTAACAATCCGTAAGTAATATTGTTGAATATTAATGGCGATATTAATAAGTTACTCGGACTTTTATCGCCTTTATGCCCTGTGGTTATTGTTGGATAACTATCGGGTAAATTATTTAATAATAATATTTTACCTGAGTTTGCTACTCTACCTAATAGCTCATAATCGGGTTCAGTTTTTTTATCGAAGATAACGGGTTTATTATATGCAATAGCCGATTTTAATACAAATTGTGGGACATGACCCTCATCTTCATTTATAAATAAGGCTATCTGAGCTACCTCCATATAATTAACAAACTCTTGGATTATATGCTGAGCAAACAAGTCCATATCCTGATTGTTTTGCCTAATTATTTCGCCAAATTTAGCTAATCCGCGAGTTACCCAATTTCGATTTTGTTCTTGAATCTTCTTCTTTTCAGCCTCTTGCTTTGCTTTTTTAAGGCTATGTTGCATGTTTACTAACGACTCGCCAAAATCATCTTTTTTGCTTAAAAAGGTATATTCGGTATCAAGATTATCTTTTGCTATCTCTTTTGTAAAATGCAAGGCTTTATTTAGCCCTTGCAATAAACTATAATTAGCTTCTATTAAATTAGTAAGTTCATTATTTTCAAAACACTTAGTCTTTTCGTCGTGAGTTAAATTACCTTCGCTTATTCTTTTTAAAGTATCATTTATTTTATTTGCCCTCCTCGATAAATATTTAGCAATCAGATAAATAACGCCAACTAATATTAACAACCCTATTAAACCAATAAAGATTATAAATTTTAGGTTAGCATTTGACTCGGCAAATAATATCTTATTGGGTATTGATACACACAAATACCAATTAGTTTTAGTATTACCTAACTCAATAGGCTGAAATACGAATAATGCTTTTTTGTTCAGATATTTATTTTTATCAACCAAGTCAAAATACTCTCCTTTTAGCATTTTTTCTTTTACATTGTTTTCTGCCACCACATTAGGCAAATACTCTGCTATATCTTTATTTATAAATGATGAATCGGGACATGCTAATATTTTTCCTTGCTCTGACATCAGATAAACGACTCCCTCGTTAAGGGCTTTACTCTTTTTAAGTTTATCATTTAAGTCGGTTAGAGCAATATCAATACCTACAATTGCTATAAAGTCATCTCCTTTGCGTATGGGCGACACAAAACTTGTTATTAGCACCTCGTCATTCTTTTTACCAGAAAATGAATGGTAATAAGGTTCAGCAACATAGGGTTTTGAATATTTGTGTGGCGATGCATTATCTTTATTAAAAAGGCTATCGATATTTTTTTCTTGTGTCATACAAATTTCACCGTTAGCTTTATATAATACAGGGCGGAAGTTACCTTGATAGTTTATGGTATCAGCATTATCTAACTTATAATCGTCCCATATTGTCCAAACGGCTAAATAATTATCGTTTGACTGTAATAATCGTTTCATTTTTTGTATTCCGAAACGCCTTCTGTCTTTCTCTGGCAGATTAGTTAAACCCTCAAAGTATTTTGAAAAATCGTATGAGGCATCGGTAAAATTATAGGTTGTATGCTTTACATAATTTATATATTTATACGATTCGGTTTGCAACATTGTTTTGGCAGTTTGCCTATTTATAGTATAGGTTCGCGTTGCAAATTGTGTTAATGATATTATGTATATTAAAGATACACATCCTAATATATATATTAATATTTTCCCTTTTATCTTCATAGTACTATTTTTTATTTTTTACTATCTTTACTTAGCAATAAGTTTAGTTCTTTAACCACTAACTCCCATTCTGTATTTATCTTTTCTATTAATTCGGTAGAGTTATCTAAATTAGTGTTATTGTCAATACTATCTTCTAACGACTTAATATAATCATATATATTTTTAAGTCCCATAGCACTAATTTTGGTTTTAAGCGAACTAATGTACGATTTTATGTTTTCAAATTCTTTATTGGCATTTAATTGCTGTATTTCTTTAAATTGCGATGTAATAGTATCTCTGTACAGTTTTAATATATCATATATTTTACTTCCGTCTTTTTTATACACCATATTTAAGTACGACAGGTCTATTAATTGTAAATCAACATCGGTGTTAATAGTATTTTTCACAACTTTTCCTGAGATATTTACACCACCCATTTGTATTTTTCTCTGCTCTAACTCAGCTTTCTTCTTTTTGGTTATATCTAAACCTAAGCGAAGTATTTTACTTACCTGTTCTTTTTCATCTTTTATCGGAATAAAATACTCACGCAACCAACATATTGATTTACCAACTTTATACTTTTGTTCGCGTATATCTAACCGTCCATTAGCCATATTCTGCCACAGTTCATTATACGCCTTCTGCTCTTCATCGTTCATAAATACCGATGCTCTGTGCTTTTCTCCAATAATTTTATCTTTAGGCACACCTATTATATCAAGGAACTTATCATTCATCGATAAGCAAATAGCCCTAGTATCGTATTCGGCAACAGGAAATATATTTCCAAATTTAGTAATTATATTATGTAATATTTTCTCGCGTTTTTCGGAATCTTCTTGTGTTGCTTGCATCTCTTCCATGTTCTGCCTCATCTCCTCCTCTTGTTGTTCTAACTCTTCGGCTTGTGTACGCGATGTTTGCAATAGTGTGTTGGTATTAACATTTGTACGTACTGTTATTATTGTTGATGCAATAGCCTTACTGATTTTTTCAACAAATTCTATCTGATAGGCATCAATTGGCTTTAACGATTCTACTTCTAAAACCCCTATCATCTCTAAATTATCGTCAATTAACGGAACAATTAATATTATTTTAGGTTTGGTTTTTCCTAACCCTGACGATATTTTTGCAAAATCATCTGGCACATCATTTATGAATATCGTATCTTTTTCAAGGATACACCTACCTATTACTCCCTCTCCAGGTTTAATTAGGTTATTTTGATACTTCTCTTTTCCGAAGCCTACCGATGATATTAGCTTATAGTTCTCCGATTCTTGTTCTTTCAAGAATATACCTCCCATCTGTGCATTCAGATACTTTATGAGTGTTTCAATAATATCAAAACATAAACTCTCCAGATTAGTATTATCTATACGTAAAACTTTATTAAATACATTTACCCCTTGCGATGCCCAGTTTAAGTGTTCTTCCTTTTCTTTTTGTTTTTGCTCCTCCTCGTTTGCTTTTACTAAGCTGTTTCGGACATCAACTACGGCCATTCCTAAATCATCATGTTCAGTTATTTTATTAGTATCATAATCAAAAACACCTTCGCCAATATTCTCTGCAAATGATGTTAAAAACTTCATATGGTCAATTATGCTATTTGCCGATTCCGACATGTCAGCTATTTCATCTTTGCCTTTTACTTTCAGATGCTTAACATTATGGATATTTCCGTTTGCTAACTGCTTTATTACCGCAATTACATTATGTACTGATGTTTTAATATTAAAAAAGAAAACTAATAAGATTATTAATAAGATTATCAGACCGATAATTTCTATTGTATATACTTTATTAATAATCTGATTATTGATTATTTTCACCATCTCAATAGGTATGGACACAAGCAATGCCCATGTTTTATTTGTTCCTTCAATATCAAATGGTTTTAATACGTAAAGTTCGGTATAGTCTGAACCATCTACTTTAAAATTAAAGCTTGTATCTACTTTATTTTGTATTTTACTAATTAAATCAGAATTACTAACTAATTTAGGATGTAATTGCTCTATATTCAGACCTATATAAGTAGAATTACTATGCGATATTAATACCCCTTCATTAGATAACAACATAGCTTTTAAACCTTGCACATTATTTAATGAATCCATCATTAACTTATATCTTAACATATTATTATCTATACTTACTGAGCCTATACAGTTACCATTTTTTCGTATTGGCACAACAAATTTTGATTTAAACACTTTATCCGACAACCCATCACCAACAGATAACCAATATGGTTCTTCAACAACATTTATATTTTCGTCTTGTGCTTTAAGGTATAAAATATTAGCATTACCCGACATAATATCTAACGAGTCCTTTGTAAAGATTATATCGTCAGAGGTACTTGTTAAATTATAATGAATTGTATTATACGATGATTGCAAATTAGGATTAATGGCACTAAGTTTATATAAACAATCGGCAGAGATATAATTGCTATCGTTTTGTAGTTTATTTTGCAGAGTATGTTTTACAAAGCTATCATTTGTTGCCCTATCTAACTCTAGCATATACGATAATATTTGCAGATTAGCATATTGTCTGTCAATATCAGTTTTTATGTGGTCAACATAATTATTTGATAAATATTCAACAATTTGCTCCGAATCATTATACGATATCTCTTGCGATTTATGCCCTAATATAATTGTAGAAACTATTAATACCGAACACGATATTAGTATTATTAAAAATACATACTTTACTACTAAACTTAGTTTTATCTTCATATACTTACAATTTGTTAATTTGTTAATGTGCTAATAACACATCTACTAAAATATATGTTTATATTCTTTATTTCAGCTTACCTTACATAATATTACTTGTACATATACACTTTACACAAGGTATGACAACAAAAATATAAATAATTTACTAAACTATACAAAATTTTAATGTTTAATGATTAATTATTAATAGTTAACTTTTAAAACCAAAACATATAGCATCATTAAACATTAATAATTAACCATTAAATATAGTATTTTTATATATTTGCAGAATATTAATCTTACAGCAATAACAATGGGCAAATTCTTTCATCTACAAAAAGCTAAACGCTTTACTTACAACCCTCTGTATTACGATGAGGTGGCTGAAAAACGCAAACAGCGTAATAAACTAATTATGGAAGAAATAGAGGCAGAAAAAAACGGCAAAAAACCATCAATAACAAAAACCGATTTAGATAATTATTTTAACATATCGCGTAAAGCACAACGCAAATCGAATAAACGATTGGTTATTATCCTTGCCATTCTTACATTGTTATTTTATTTTATGATTTACTATTAGAGCGATTATGTCCGATTTAATTCAGTTACTTCCTGATAGTGTAGCAAACCAGATTGCCGCAGGCGAAGTGGTACAACGCCCCGCATCGGTACTTAAAGAATTGGTTGAAAACTCAATTGATGCTGGTAGTTCAAAAATACAAATTGTACTTAAAGATGCTGGCAAAACCCTAATACAAGTAATAGACAATGGTTGCGGAATGTCGGAAACCGATGCTCGCATGTGTTTTGAACGCCACGCCACATCAAAAATACGCAAGGCTATGGACTTGTTCAACATAAAAACAATGGGATTTAGAGGCGAGGCAATGGCATCAATTGCCGCAATAGCACACGTTCAACTAAAAAGCAAAAAACACGATGCCGATATTGGCACTCTAATAGATATAGCAGGGTCAAAGGTTGAAAAACAAGAGCCAACCACTTGCCCTAACGGAACAAGCATATCGGTTAAAAACTTATTTTTTAATGTTCCTGCAAGACGTAAATTCCTAAGTTCAAACAGCACCGAACTAAAGCACTTATTAGAGTATTTTCAGCGTATAGCCTTAGGCTTCCCTGAAATTGAAATGCAACTTATACACAATGACTCTACAATGTATAATTTGCCAATATCAAACACTAAACAACGCATTATCAACCTATTAGGCAAACAAACCGAAAAGAATTTAATACCAATAAAAAGTGAAACATCAATAGCTAAAATACACGGATACATAGGCAAACCCGAACATGCAAAAAAACGCGGAGGCGACCAATTTTTCTTTGTAAACAAGCGTTTTATGAAACACCCCTACTTTTTTAAGGCGGTAATGAATGCTTATCAGAACATATTGCCAAACAATATGTTTCCTATGTTTTTCATATACTTTGACATAAACCCTGACGCAATAGATATTAACATACACCCAACAAAAACAGAGATAAAATTTGAAGACGAAAAAGCATTATGGCCTATCGTAGAAGCTACTGTAAAAGAAGGTTTGGGAAAGTTTAACATTGCTCCGTCAATCGACTTTGAACAAGATGACGTATTTGAAATTCCTTCGGCAAATATCAGCTCTGCCCCACAAATACAAACACCACAAATAAACATAAATCCCAACTACAATCCGTTTAACGAGAATACTTATAAACCCAAGCCAACAAACCATAACTATAAGCCCAAACAAAATACCGATAGCTGGGAAAAACTATATGCCGACTTTGATAAAAACGCAAATGCCGAGAAAAATAATCTATATTCAGCACATAACACAGAAGAAAAAAGCATTTTGCCCAACGACGATATTCTAAACAATAAATTCTTTCAGATAAAAGGAAAATATATTGCAGTTGTAGTAAAATCGGGATTGATGCTCATCGACCAAAAACGAGCTCACGAGCGTATTTTATACGATGAATACATTAACAAAAAGGATAACGCAAAATATGTTGGACAAGAATTGCTATACCCTGAAGTTATTGAGTTAGAAACGATAGATGCCGAATTGTTACGGTCATCGCTTAGCGAGATTAATAATTTAGGATTTACAATTAATGAACTTGAAGAAAATAAATTTGAAGTAAAGGCTATACCTGCTGATTTTCCGAATAAAGACATTAAAGAATGGTTGTCGGAAATAATAGATAACATAAGGGATAACCAACAGGATTTAAAACAATATTTACGTGAAAATGTAGTAAAAACATTGGCAAAATTTTTGTCTATTCCTTACGGAAAAACATTATCAAATACTGAAATGTCGGTTATTAACAACAAGCTATTTAGCTCGTCGATGCCAAACATAACACCTAACGGAAAAACTATTGTAACCATAATAAGCACCGAAGAGATAGAGAAACATTTTAATGTTTAATTAATTCCCATGACTAAAATTTTAGAGAAAAAGCAGAAAGAGTATACGGCTGGAAGAGTAAATTCGGAAGACCGAAGTTGGAAGTAAAACCTAACAATCGGACAATTCACAGTTTTTTTTGAATATTAACAAATTAGCAAATTAACACATTATAAACAGATGAAAACATATCGTTCACCTATATTTGGGAACTTACCTCCTGTAATAAAAAACTTATTAATACTAAATGTATTATTCTTTTTAGCAACAGTAGCTTTAGAGGGCATGGGCATTAACCTTACTAGGATATTGGCTTTACACAATATTAAATCGCCATATTTTCGCCCATATCAGTTTGTTACACATATGTTTATGCACGGAAGCGTTTACCATATATTCGTTAATATGTTTGCCTTATATATGTTCGGACGTATGCTTGAAGTTGTATGGAGCGGAAAGCGTTTTTTAATATATTATTTTGTTACAGGATTAGGTGCTGCCGCATTGCATAGTTTTGTTAGCTACATGAGTTTACAATCTTTACTTACTGAGGTTCATGCTTTTGCAAATACACCATCGCCTGAACTATTATTAACATTTATACGCGAACACCTACATAATGCTGCTCCTATGGTTAACGATTTTTTATCGTCGTATAGCGAACACCCTAATAACCCCTCTTACACAAATGAGGCAATATCATTAGCAAACAGAGTATATGAACTACATCTAAATAGACCTACGGTAGGTGCATCAGGTGCTGTATTTGGCGTATTGTTAGCCTTTGGAATGCTATTCCCAAACACCCAACTTATGCTATTAATCCCCCCCATACCTATACGTGCTAAATATTTTGTTATAGCTTACGGTTTAATAGAACTATTTGCAGTAATACTACAAAGACCGAGTGATAATGTTGCTCACTTTGCCCACTTAGGCGGTATGATTTTCGGATATTTTCTAATAAAATATTGGCGAAGTAAAGGAATAGATAGTTATACTGGTTAATAGTTAATTGGGGCTAGTAGATTTTTTTATTATTTTAATGGTAGAGAATGTACAATATTTAACATTATACTCATTACTCATAATGACCATAAACAGACAAGATTTTCACAATATGCTCATCCTCTAAGATTTCATAAATCAGTCGGTGCTTTTGGCTAATCCTCCTTGACCATACCGAATTATCGCCAAACCCTTTTAATGGCTCTGGTTTTCCTGTACCTTTTTTAGGATTAACTTCTATCTCATCTAATAAAGCATCTATCTTTTTTAACAATTTTTCCTGACCAAACTTTTTATGTTTAGCTACACCTATAAAAAAATTATTTTCAAAAAGCAATTCATACATATCTCTATTATTCTAATAAGAGTTTCTTACGTTCCTCCTTATTCATATTAGAAAACGAGCCCTTTCTAGAACTTTCTATCATCTCAAAAAAAGCTTCTTTTGTATAAGTAGCATCGCTATTACTATCTTCAATATGAATATTTTTAGCTTTCATTTTTTCAAAAAATAATTTAAAAAAAGGAATATCTGTTGAATTTATTTCTGCTGTTATTATTGCCATGAGTATAAAGTATTTGCATTAAACTTTACAAATATATTAAATTTAATGGTTAATGTTTAATTATTAATTGGGAAAATTACACTAAATAACTAAAAACCCAAAACCAACTTAATGTGTTCTATTACTGATTTTTCGTCAATATTATTCATGCAATTAAAATGTTTTTTAGGGCATTTTTTAAAGCCTATTTTAGAACACGGACGACAAGATAACTCAACATCAAACACCTTAGATTTATCGCCCGACAGATATGGATACATTCCAAAATCGGCAACTGTATTGCCCCAAAGTGAAATAATATCTTTTTTAAAGGCTGAAGCTATATGCATCATTCCTGTATCAGGCGTAATAACCAATGCACTTTGCCTTATAAACGATGCCGATTGATGAAGATTTATCTTACCAACGGTATTTAAGAATGGTATTTTCAAATATTTCTCAATCTCGGTGGCTTTATCCTGAACATCTTTACCTCCTATCAAACAAACAGGAACGCCTACTCCGTTCGCAATATTTATAAGTTTATTTTGTGGTATCTGTTTTGTTTCGTAGGTTGCTCCTATTATCAAGCAGATATATTTACCCCTAAACGCTGAATGCATCTGCTCTGGCACAATCTCATCTTTAAGTGGAATAAAATAATCTAAACCCTTATTATCATTTGTTACATCAAATACATTTAGGGTATCCATATACCTATCAACAATATGACAATCAGGCATTTTGTTTATTTTCAGATTTACTAACAACCACTTTTTCCAATTTAGTTTATCAAATGCAAAACTAACAATAGGCAGTTTACGTTTTAGTATAGATGTCCGCAGATTATGGTGTAAATCAACAAGATAATCGAAATTTTCATTCTGAATATCTACAACTGTATCGTTAATATTCTCTTGTAGAACATGTATTTTATCAAGATATGGATTATTGTCAAGAACACTAACATATTGGGGTTTGGTTAAATAATGTACTTCAGCATTAGGTACTTGTTGTTTTAGGCATCGCACAACGGGTGTGGTAAGCACAATATCGCCAATGGAGCTGAACCTAACAATTAAAAATTTAACCATAATTATTGTACTACAAATATTTTTTTAAAATTTGTTCTTTTTGTTGTGGAATATTAGCAATTGTATTTTCCAATTCGCTTATTTGTTTTTCTATTTTTTCTATTTCTGCAACTATTTTCTTTTGTTCTGAAAGTGGGGGTAATGGGATTTTTATATTTGCTAAATCCTCTCCATAAACATGAGGTTGAGCTTGTCCTTTTTGTAATGAATAAATTAAATCTTGCTTTATCTTTAAAAGATTGTAAATCAACTTTGTTGAAATAATGTTTTGATCTTTTGAGATAATCGTATTACAATCAGATGCAAAAATTGGTGTTTCAAAATAATTCAAATATCCTGCATTTACACCTGATGCACTTACAGTAATAACATTACTTTCTCTATTTGCTTGATTATGATAATATGCAGGTTCCTTTCCTCCTGCAATAACAGGAATATCTCCCGAAATTGTTTTTGCTTTGGTTATTGATGTCCCTTTTTGAATTTTAGCAACTTCATTTAAAAAAACATCATCATGATTAGATAAACTTAACAATGAATGATTAATATTTTTTTTCAACTCCTCAATTTTATCATTAGCCAGCGTTTCCTCTTTTTCCAAAACCTCAATTTCATCAACTATTTTTTGTTGGATTTCTAACGGAGGTAAGGGGATTTTGAATGATTTTATTTTTTCAGCATTTAGATTAGGTTGTGTTACAGCAACACTATTAAAATCAACTTGATTCCAATAAATAGAAGTTTTCGTAAAATAAAATAAATATTTTTCAAGTAAACTGTCAGTCATAGGTTTTAATCGGATTAAATACGAAGCAAAAATCATTGGCTCATATTTATCCAAAATATACATAGCTGATTTTCCAACACTGCCACTTCGAGCAATAACAATATCATTATTTTCTAATAAAAATTGTTGTTTTATATCTTCGGTAGGTGTAATAAAGACACTTTCATTATCTAATTTTATTGAACCATCATCATTTAAATCTGTAATTCTTAAATATCTTATAGTTCCTGTATCTGTTGCTTTATCTGTATAACCATATTGAGTTGAAACAAGTTTTCCTAAATTCACAACTTCCCACTTGCTCTCAATTTTTAGTTTTTTTTTAGCATTCAGCGAAATAGTTTTCTCAAAATCTGCTCTATCAAAAGTAAGCATATCAACCAAGTTCTGATAACTTATATTTTCTTTTAAGTTTTCTGGAATTTCACAATCAAAATTATTTTCTGTAAAGGCTTTATATATATAGGAACTTGCCTTTTTCGGATTTGTAAAATCATTTATATCATAAAGACTTGTGCATTCATCAACTGTTTGTCCCCTTTGTATTGGGTGCATTCCTTCGTTTCCTCGTCTATTGCTAAACTCATAACCCAAAAATTGCTTTTCTTTATTTTTTTGTCCTGTTTTTACCAATACAACTTTTTGATTGTAAGCTAAAATAAAATATAATAATTTTTCTTTCTCCAATTCTAAAATAATTGAAATTTTATCTTTGTTTTTAGCAGTTATTTTTTTTTCGTATTCTTTAAATATTTCGTGTTGTTTTATATTTTCGTTTGGATTTTTCTGAAATAGACTAATGTAATCTTTAAATAAAATACTTTCCCAAGTATGGTCAATATATTTTGATATTGGTTTTTCAATGTTAATATTTTTTGCTCCTTTTATAGTATTATCTTTTTGCTCGGCAATAGATTGATTTATTGAGTTTTGTATTACATTTATCAAATTATCTTCTCTACGTTTTAAAAATAAAATAACAGTATTTGTACCTGTTGCCATAAATGTATTAGAACCTAATTCAGTAATTGCAACGATATCAAATGATTTTAAAATAATTTCTCTTGCTTTGGTGTAAATACCTGAATTGCTTAAAATAGAACTTGGCAAAATAACAGAGGCTATACCATCAATTTTTAATAATTGTTTAGTTCGTTCAATAAACAAACATTCTATTTCGGAGCTTCTATCAGTTAAGCTATCAAATAGTTCAAAATCTTTACTTGCAAAAGTATTTTTTAAATCTCCTTTAAAAGAACTTACAGAATACGGTGGATTAGAAACTATAAAAGAAAATTGTGGTTTTTCAGAATTTTTCCTC
>PDWI01000557.1_pt1 | contig 60414 bp, 55 predicted proteins | sample 1430891 | NCBI WGS metagenome assembly PDWI01 (sample SAMN01162508, study PRJNA174530) | Oral metagenome, whole genome shotgun sequencing project. | biome: Marine environment; feature: Marine mammal; material: Swab sample of the gingival sulcus; isolation source: swab sample of gingival sulcus... | reverse complement strand
TGAAAGAGACCGAATGGCGCTACAATCACCGCGCTTTCGATAAGCCAAAGATGCTGCTACGATCCCTCCGGGAAAACCCGCTCAGCTAGGCATGACCCTATATTTTTCATCACACGCTTTTTGTAGTCGCTGATGCTGCACCTCGGCAGGGACAACTCGAACAGGATAACGAGAAGGACTAAAGTATCACACCTGACATGCCTTATCCTTGCGGTGGAAACGCTAGGTGCAACTCGTCGATCACGATAGGGTGGCTGTGGGCCAGGCCGGTTTTCACATGTGGGTGATCCGGAGGGAGATCGGTGTGAATATGATAAATGGATTCTTCGCTGGATTTGCGCCAGGCCACTAATGCCAAAACCGCACCCAAAGCCGCAGAGGCTGATAAGATGGACATGGTGCCAGCCAGGTTGATCTCCGCCAACAGCCATCCCGCCAGGGGGTAGTTCACCAACCAACAGGCATGTGACAGGGTAAACTGCGCTGCAAAGACATCTGGGCGATCCTCGCTATGAGCGGATCGGGACAATACGCGTCCGGCTGGAGTGAGAACCATGGAATAAGAAAACCCAACAAAGAACCAACCCAAGCTTAAAGCAAACAAGGTTAATGGCGCAAAACTCACGTACAGCGCCAGGCATAAAAGACAAACGGCGCCTAAGCCTGCTCCGGAAATCATCAAGACCCGATCCTGTAAGTGCTTAAGAAGGCGCGGCAAAATGATCGCGGCCAATATCGAACCTGCACCGAACCCGGCCAGTGCGATGCCGACGGCACTTTCCGCCAAGCCAATTCTGTCTCGAACAATCACCACGGTATTGACGAAAACCATTGCCCCTAACGAAGCGACAGACCAATTCAACGCAAGCAGTCCACGAAGGCGGGGCGTTTTCAGATAAATTCGCATCCCGCGCGTGGACTTGTCGAAAATCCCCCCTTTAATTTCATTGCGTGAGTAAGGCAAAAACACCGATACAACCAAAAACGCAGAGCCAATGAACCCCAAGCCGGTTAACAGGAACAGCGCATCATACGAAAACACCCCTAATAGAAGCGCAGCAGCGATGGGGCTTACAAGGCTTTCAAGGTCCATTGCCAGCCGAGATAGTGACAGGGCATTGGTGTATTCAGCTTCATCTTTCAACACGTCTGGAATGGTCGCCTGAAACAATGGGGTAAATCCTGCTGAAGCGATTTGCAGGACGAAAATCAACGCGTAAATCTGCCAGATTTCGGAAACAAACGGCAAAGAAAGCGCTACAAGCGCGCGGATCACGTCCAGGGAAGCCAAAACAAACCGACGATTCAAGCGGCGTAGCAATGCAGAAGCAATGGGGGCGCAGGTAACATAGGCCACCATCTTAATGGTTAACGCCAGCCCCAACACAACACTGGCATTTCGCCCGGCCAAATCAAAAGCAAGCAAACCAAGTGCAACGGTTGTCAAGCCGGTGCCAAGCAAAGCGGATAACTGTGCCAAAAACAAATGGCGAAATGTTCGGTTGTTCAAGGTCGAAAACATGATCTGAGTAGAGCCGCCATTCCGTTTCTTTTCAAGCCAAATTACCTCAAATCAAGAGGTTAACGAACAATAAACTCCGCATGTAGCGCCCCCGCTGCTTTAATGCTCTTCAAAATATCAATCATGTCTCGCGGTGACACCCCAAGTGCATTCAACCCCGAAATCACCTCAGAAAGGGACGTTCCCCCCCGAACTTCCGCCAGTCCGGTTCCCGGCTCTTCCGTAATGGTCGCGTCGGTGCGCGGTACGATAATGCTTTCGCCTTCTGAAAATGGATTGGGCTGAACGACGAGTGGAGCCTCCTGAATGCGCAATGTCAGGTTTCCCTGACTTACCGCAACACGGCTGATCCGCACATCTTCGCCCATAACTATGGTCCCCGACCTCTGATCCACCACAACGCGCGCTTTGCGCTCCGGCTCAACAAGAATGTTCTCAATGCGCCCGAGCGCGTGCGCTGGGCTGGCAGCGCGGGTAGCTTTGACGTCCAGATGCACCGTTCCTGCATCCAGCATTGCGGCAACCGGCCGGTTATACTGAGCGTTAATTGCTTTTTCAATGCGTTCGGCCGTGGTAAAATCCGGCGTTCTGAGGGCTAATCGGATCGACGTTAACCCCCTGAAATCAAAATCAATCTCACGCTCCACCCGCGCGCCTGAAGGAACTACGCCAGAGGTAGGGACGCCTTGCACCACCTCCGCGCCCTTCCCTTCTGCCGCAACGCCGCCCGCGATGACTGTGCCCTGAGCGACTGCATAGATTTCCCCATCCGCCGCGTTTAGCGGGGTCATGATCAAAGTGCCACCAAGCAGACTCTTTGCATCGCCAATCGCCGAAACCGTGACGTCAATCGTAGACCCGGATCGAGCAAAAGGAGGCAAGCTTGCGGTAACAAAGACAGCAGCGACGTTTTTCGGGCGGAACTGCTCTCCAGTAATGTTAACGCCCAAACGTTCCAAGATATTAGACATGATATCCTCAGTGAAAGGCGCATTTCGAATGCCGTCGCCTGTCCCGTTCAAGCCAACAACCAGTCCGTATCCGACCAAATCATTGGAACGGACCCCGTCAAATTCCACGAGATCTTTAATCCTGATTTCTGAATTTGCCGTAGCGGCGAACCCGACCAACGCAATAGCAAGAAACATGAATTTCAAAGCGCATTCTGTCGCCTTCCGGAACATTTTGTTCATCGCATATAATCCGTGAATTTGAGGGAAGCCATTTTGGCTGTGATTGTATAGAGCGTTTCAAGCTGACCGTAGGTAGCTTCCAACTCGGTTGCAGCGTCATAGGGGTCGACGGAACTCAGCTCTGAGAGCGTCATTTCATAAGAAGATTTTGCCGCCGAGTTGCGGGCTTTTGCGTCTTCCACGCTTGCCTGATCGGCCCCGATTTCAGCGCGCAGGCTAGTGATCTTACCATCAGATTCCAGCAAAATTTCCGATGATCTCAAAGCGATTTTTGCCTGCTCTGTTGGCTCCCCAGCGAAGGCACCTTCGGATAGCAAAGCGGTCATCGCCAACCCCTTTAAGGTCGCCCGCAATGCTTTATTATCAGCTCTGGCGGAAAAGCTCACTTCTTCGTTTTCTCCAACTGAAAACGGTCCCAAAGGCTGATCGTCGCCAAGATAGCCGTTGGTTTCAAACCCTCCGCCCGGCGCGTCAAACCAATCTTCGACAATGGTGGCAAACCCGGTCGCGGTTGTCTGACCCGCCGTTAATGTCTTGAGTTCCGATAGCATTTCTTCTGCAGATGCCAGCGCGGGGCCATCGGATGCGGCGCCGGCGAAGATGGTTCTATCAGCCAGATTCGTGTTTAATGAAGATACAACCATTTCAAGTTTCTGTTTTGCCGTGACGGAGGTTGTATTGAGCAGCACGACGTCTTCGGACGTTGATGCCGTAAACAATGCGGGAAGTATGTCTTGTCCGGCATCCTGAACAGAGTTCAGGATATGTTGCGCGGTTTCGAGGATCGTTTCTGCTTCGCTATTGGTGGTTTCAAAAGACTTAATCACCTTTAAGCTGCGCTCAATGCCTGAATAGAGCATGAAGCTGCCGCCGAGGTTTTTACTTAAATCAGACTTTTTCCCGGTTGCGAGTTCGGTACTCAGGCGGGTCAGGTCCGTCTTCAAGTTGGACGTAAGACGCCGTGTTTGGAACGCGCTAGCCATATCGCCTACTGATAATTGCGGCATCATCCAATCCTCATGACAGAATCGAGCATTTCGCTGACGGTTTGAATGACACGGGCATTTGCTGCGTAGCTTTGTTCGATTAACAGGAGCTTTTGCATTTCATGATCCGTATCGACGCCGCTTTCCTTTTGCATCAAGGTCAAGCCGTCTTGTTCGGCGACGGCAAACGTCGTTAATTCCTCGCTATTTGTGCGCGCCGTCGCGGCGGTGGAGAGAAGCTCTGACGCAAGGCCGTGAGCGGTGCGGTTCACGCCAAGGAAAGCGCCGAAACTGGGGGGGCGTTGCGCATTCATCGCACCGGCCAGATCGGAGATTAGTTGAGAATTGCCAACTGGGCCTTGCGTTGTAGCACCGAGACCGTCGCGGATACGCCATAATGCGCCGCCCTGATTGGGATCAACCAAGGCGTTAATCTTAATTCTCTCGGAAAGTGCAACTTCATTACCAGGCGAAAAAGCTCCGCCGGCATCGGTGAACAAGCCCGGATTCCCGGCGTTGCGGGTTGCGTCGATGGATGGATCTGCAAAACGGTTAATCAGATCCAAGGCGACGCCATCCAAGCGGCTTTGGGCCTCCGTCGCCAGTTCATCACGAATTTCAAACAATGCGGATAATGAACCACCGGCAATATGGCTACGGTTTCCATTGGTGCGCAGTGCGTTTCCGTTCAGTTCAAGGCCCGATAGTGCGCCTGAGTCTTGTGTCATTTCGGGAACAATTGTACCGACCGCTGAATAGCTTAACTCAGCTGCTTTACTATCCAAAAGGATAGCCCCGCCGGGGGTAAACAAGGCCACCATACCGTTTTCGCGCGGCACCAGCTTCATCGGCACAATCGAAGAAATCCCGTCGATGGTTTGGTCCCTTAAATCCATGAGGGGCGATGGGTCTTGGCCGCGCGCAAGGGACTCCCTGATTTCATAATTCAGGTTTTGCACCCTTCGCAGACCGCTGTTCAATTGATCTACCTGCGCTTGAATAGACTGATCCGCCTGCATTCTGAGCCCCTGGACCTGTTCGGAGGCCTGATTCAGGAAGTCCGTCAGAGATTCGGAAGCATTGAAGACCGCAGAAAGACGCGCTTCGTTGTCTGGCCGGGAGCTTGCTTCAACTAAAGCGGACTCAAAATTTGCCAATCGTGATGTCAGCGAATGTGCGCTATCCGGTGTGCCGAGGATGTTTTCCAAATCCGTGTGAAATCGGGAGGTTGTTTCACCATATCCAACCGAAGCATCTGCCAGTCTTCTGCCCTGAAGAACAGGTTCATCAACCTCTCGCCGCACGCCAACGACATTCACACCAGATGGACCGCCGCCGATATAGCGGCTGGCCAGTTCCAACTCTCTGGTGCCGTAACCGGGGGTTCGGGCATTGGCGACGTTGGCAGATACCAGTTCGGCCGCGCGGGAATTGGCGGTTAGCCCTGATAAGGCGTTAGAAAGCGTGGTTGAGATGGTCATTCGTTACCTCGGATTACCGTTTGATGTTCGTGGTCTCCTGCAACATCTCGTCCACGGTCTGAATGACCTTGGCATTGGAGGAATAGGCCCGCTGGGTTTGGATCAGGTTGGTGAGTTCGCCCGCGACGTCGGTTGTCGATCCTTCGCGTGTGAAACCGATAACCTCACCCACCGGCCCATCTCCCGCGTCCCACAGGAAGAATGAGCCGGATTGGGGCGAGATTTGGTAGGTCTGGTTGGAATGAGAAATCAGGCCGTTGGGATTTGGCACGTCCACGAGGGGCACCTGATAAATTGTTCTGGTGAACCCTGTATCATAGGTTGCGGTGACATATCCGTTCACGTCGATTTCAACCGAGGTCAGATTGCCAACCGGAGAGCCATCTTTGGTGATTGAGGTCGGAGCGAAGCTGTCAGAAAGCTGCGTCAGACCCTTGGGATCGCCGATTTTCCCGATGGTTACTTTCAGCGGACCGCCTGCGACCGCGAGGTCCAGAACCCCCTCGGTAGCGTCATACGCCCCGCCGGAAACGACTGTGACCGCGGCAAGGGTGCCTCCATTCGAGCGGCTATCATCGAACTCCAGCGTATATTCCCCCACAACAGCGTTATTGGATGCGCTATCGCGAATGGTCATGGTCCAGGTGTTCGAGGCGCCGGTCGCGGGCACCGTTGGTGCGAATGTGACGTTCAGGCTCTCCGATGTGCCGAGATTGCCAAAATACTCAATGGAGAGCGGTAAGTCTTCCCCCGGCGCGCCGGCTTCCGTATCGGTTGCGGGCAGGTTGACCCCGAGATTCATGCGGGTCGTCGGATCGCCAGCTTGTTGATTCACTTGAATATGCACCGGCTCCAACGCCGTTACCGTATCGCGCGGGTAAGTCGCGACAACACCGTCCGCATCGGCAGGCCAACCCATCAAGACGAGACCTGTTTCGGTCTTCATGATTCCGTTTTCATCGGTGCGAAACGAGCCGGTTGTCGTGACCATCATCGGCTGATCTTCCGTGCCATCACCGATATAGGCCTCACTGGTCACGGGCAGCATACCGTTGCCGGAAATGGCGATATCCATGGGATTCGACGTCGAGATCAACGGGCCATGCTCGTCGATCAACCGCTGCGTTGTTGCACGCACTCCGCCAGCGGAATAGGTGCCCGCGCCGGGGATACCGCCGATCACCAGACTTTCGAAGTCTGCGGTAGCCCGTTTGTATCCATATGTCGCGGAGTTCGCAATGTTGTCTGAAATCGTCGACAGACGGGTTGCGTTTGCGTTAAGCCCGGCGACGCCGGCACTAAGCGAAGAAGAAATGGTCATGGTGCGCCTTTCTGATGCAGCCTAATCCGCACCAACCATAGAGACACCGGGTTAACAGGTGCCTAACATATAAAATTTTTCCTATTTTACCGTTTCGTACGCAGCAAAATCAGTTCCAGACGGTTGTTTCGAGGCGCCATTGGGTTGCGCGCAAAGGGTTTTCGGTCGGCGTGCCCGGTGACTCGCGCCACGCGCTTTGCGTCCAACCCCTTCTCGGCCAACATCAAACGCACCCGATTCGCGCGGCCCGAGGAAAGTTCCCAGGCCGGATCCTGCGCCACCACCACTGGACGCGAGGCGACATAGCCATCTACCGCGACCGGGTTGGTCGTCAGATTGAACATCTGCGCCACAACAGAAACCAGTTCTTCCAGCAGGGGCAGCGGCTCGGTGCTGTCCGGCAGAAACAGGGGTTCATCTTTCAGGGCGTAAATCTGCACGATCAATCCTTCGTCCGTGACTTCCGTCACGATATGGCGCGCAGTCAGATCGGAGACCATGCTTTCACCGCCGGTTCCCGAGAGCATTTGCTCAACCTCTTCCAGCGCGCGGGTCTCCGCCTCGGCCTCCCCGCCGCTGCCAATTTCGCCGCCAGATTGCAGCTCAGACGGCACGCCACCATGCCCGGTATGGGCAAGGGTTTCCTCGATAAAAACACTATCGCCGCCAAAAGCCCCATCACCGCCGCCGGATATCCGACTCAAAGGAATGGTCGGGGAGAAGTAATCTGCGATTCCCTTGCGTTGCTTTTCTGTCGTCGCGTTCAAAAGCCACATCAACATGAAGAAAGCCATCATGGCGGTCACGAAGTCGGCATAAGCCACCTTCCAGGCACCGCCGTGGTGCGCATCGCCACCACTTTTCTTGACCTTCTTGATGATAATGGGCGCGTTAGACTTTGCGCTCATTCCACCACCTCTATTTTTCACCCGAGGCCCGTTATAGCGGGAAAAAGTAAAAGACCGCTTAACCTGTAAAAATGTCTGGATTTTTTTGTGTGGAGCGCCAAGAATCCGGTTGTTGGGCGCCACCATAAGACCCGGCATACCAATAATGACCCACAGGAACCCCCAATGCGCACACGCTTTCTTGCCCCGATTGCCCTTGTTCTGGCCCTCAGCAGCCCCGCTCAGGCGGACGATCTACAGACACTTGCCCAGCAATATGTCGATCTGCCCGCTAACCAGCAGATGATTAATGACATGTTCAGCCCTGAAATGCTGGCGTCGCAATTCCGGTCTGGGCTTCCTGCCGGGCTGGAAATTTCCGACGAAAAACTGGCGAAAATCGGCGAGCTGATGTCGCGGCTTCTGATGGAAAAGAAAAATGATATGCAGGGCTTTATGGTTGCGTCCATGACGCAGCACTTTACCGAGGAAGAAATCGCAGCCCTGATTAGGTTCTATCAAGATGAAGTCGGCGCTTCTGCCATGTCGAAAATGGCGCCGTTCATGCAGGATTATATGGCCTCCATGGCGCCTGCCTTGGCAGAAATTCAGCAACAGATGATGCCGGAACTGATGGCGATTCTTTCTGAATAATCCCCGATTATTTCGGAAAACTCGGTTTGCGACAGCCAAATGGGCGTCCCGGCTTGTAAGCTGGGGCGCCCGATGTCAGAATATGATCAAATTCTCAGGGAGCGAGCGATGATCGAGAAAAAGCAGTTTTATATCGACGGGGCGTGGGTGGATCCGGTGGCGGGGCGCGCGCATCCGGTGATTGACCCTTCGACGGAAGAGGTTTGCGCGGAAATTTCGCTCGGGGATGCGGCGGATGTGGACAAGGCGGTTGCGGCGGCGCGTGCGGCGTTTCCCGGCTGGATGACAACGCCCCCTGCCAAGCGCATCGCGTTGGTGGAAAAGCTGTTGGCGATCTACGAAGAACGCGCCGAGGAAATGGCGCAGGCGATGAGCATGGAAATGGGCGCGCCGATTGATTTTTCGCGGGTTCAGCAGGTTGGTGCTGGTTCCTATCACATCAAGAACTTCCTGCGCGCGGCGAAGAATTTCAGCTTTGAGCGGATGCTGGGCGATCACGCGCCGGAGGATCGTATTCTCTTGGAACCCGTCGGGGTTACGGCGCTGATCACGCCCTGGAACTGGCCGATGAATCAGGTCACGCTGAAGGTTGTTGCGGCGGCGATTGCCGGATGCACCATGGTACTGAAACCGTCCGAAGAAAGCCCGCTGGATGCAATGCTGTTTGCGGAAATGGTCGATGCCGCTGGCTTCCCGAAGGGTGTGTTCAACCTTGTGAACGGCGACGGGCCGGGCGTTGGCACCGCGCTTTCCGGCCATCCGGATGTCGATATGGTCAGCTTCACCGGCTCGACCCGTGCCGGGATCGCGATTTCCAAGAACGCTGCCGATACGCTGAAGCGCGTGCATCTGGAGCTTGGAGGCAAAGGCGCCAATATCATCTTTGCCGATGCGGATGAGAAGGCGGTGAAGCGCGGTGTGCTGCATATGATGAGCAATACCGGGCAGAGCTGTAACGCGCCTTCGCGGATGTTGGTGCAGCGCGAGCGCTATGACGCGGCGGTGGCGGAAGCGGCCGAGGTGGCGAGCAAGGTGCTGGTGGGCGACGCGCATGAAGAGGGGCGCCATATCGGGCCGGTGGTCAATGAGGCGCAATGGAACAAGATTCAGGGCCTGATCCAGAAGGGGATCGACGAGGGCGCACGCCTGATCGCCGGGGGCACCGGGCGGCCGGACGGGCTGAACCGCGGCTTTTTCGTCAAGCCCACGGTATTTGCCGATGTGAATAACGACATGACCATCGCCCGCGAAGAGATTTTCGGCCCGGTTCTGGCCATCATGCCGTTCGACACGGAAGAAGAGGCCATCGCGATCACCAACGATACGGTGTACGGCCTGACCAATTACATCCAGACGCAAGACCCCGAACGCGCCGCCCGCGTGGCGCGGCAGGTGCGCTCTGGCATGGTGGAAATGAACGGTCAGGGCCGCGCGGCAGGCGCGCCTTTCGGTGGCATGAAGCAATCCGGCAACGGGCGCGAAGGCGGCGTTTGGGGGATCGAAGATTTCCTCGAAGTGAAGGCCGTGTCGGGCTGGAAAATCTGATAAACTCTTGCGGAGGTGCCGGGTTAAAACGGCACCTTCGCCGTAATTTTCAGGCCGCGCCCCCCGTCCGGGTGCAAGATGCGCAGGCTTTCGGCATGTAGCATCATCCGGGGATAATCGCGCGCGGCGCCCTCAGCATAGAATGGGTCGCCCAAAATCGGATGGCCCAGCGCCAGCATATGCACTCTGAGTTGGTGGCTGCGCCCGGTATGTGGTGTCAGGCGCACGCGGGTCTCCCCCTTGCCCTTGCGCAGCACCTTCCAATCCGTCACCGCCGGTTTGCCGTTTTCATGGTCAACATGCTGTTTCGGACGGTTGGGCCAATCGACGATCAGCGGCAAGTCCACGGTGCCCGACGCCTCCGCCATCTCCCCAAACACCCGCGCCACATAGGCCTTCTTCGTGCGCCGCTTCTCGAATTGCTGCCCGATATGGCGCTGCGCATGGGGCGTCAGGGCAAAGACCATGACGCCGGACGTGTCGCGGTCCAGCCGGTGAATGAGCAGCGCCTCCGGGAACACCGCCTGCACCCGCGTCAGCAGACAATCCGCCAGATGCGCCCCCTTGCCGGGCACGGAAAGCAAGCCATGCGGCTTGTTGACGAACAGCACTTCGTGGTCGTGATGCAGGATGTCCAGCGGGTCGTCCGGTGGAGAATAGTCAGAACTCATAGGGTATTGCAGGGGGAGACCGCGCGGGCCTCCCCCCATGCCTTATTCCAGCTCAATGGCAATCGCCGTGCCTTCGCCGCCACCGATGCAAATCGCCGCAACGCCGCGTTTCAGGCTGCGCTTTTCCAGCGCATTGAGCAGCGTCACCATGATACGAGCGCCGGACGCGCCGATCGGGTGGCCCAGCGCACAAGCACCGCCATTGACGTTCACCTTGTCGCGCGCAATGCCCATCTCTTTCATAAAAGCCATCGGCACCACGGCAAAGGCTTCGTTCACCTCCCAGAGATCCACATCCTCAACGCTCCAGCCAATCTTCTTCAACAGCTTCTGAGCTGCGGGCACCGGCGCGGTCGGGAATTTCGACGGCGCGTGAGCATGGGATTCGTGGCCCAAAATCCGCGCGCGCACCTTCAGCCCCGCCGCTTCCGCCGTCTCGCGCGAGGCCAAAACCAGCGCCGCCGCACCGTCAGAAATGGACGAGGAATTGGCCGCCGTCACCGTGCCGCCCTCGCGGAACGCCGGACGCAGGGTCGGGATCTTGTCGGGACGCGCATTGCCGGGCTGTTCGTCGTGATCGACCAAAACCTCGCCCTTGCGCGTTTTCACCGTTACCGGAACGATCTCATCCGCAAACGCCCCGCTTTCATGCGCCTCGATCGCGGAAGACAGGGAACGCAGCGCGTATTCGTCCTGATCCTCGCGGCTGAAATTGAATTCCTGCGCACAATCCTCCGCGAAGGTGCCCATCAAACGCCCTTTGTCATACGCATCTTCCAGACCGTCGAGGAACATATGATCGACAACCTTGCCATGCCCAATCCGCGCCCCGCCGCGCATCTTCGGCAACAGATACGGCGCGTTGGTCATGCTCTCCATGCCCCCGGCCACCATGATGCTGCGGTCGCCCAGCGCAAGGCTGTCAAACGCCATCATCGCCGCTTTCATGCCGGAACCACACATCTTGTTCAGCGTCGTGGCCGGAACAGCTTCGCCCAAACCACCAGCAAACCCGGCCTGACGCGCTGGCGCCTGCCCCTGACCCGCGGGCAGCACATTGCCCATCAGAACCTCTTGGATCTGCTCCGGCTTCGCGCCCGCATCCGTCAGTGCCGCCCGAATCGCCGCACCGCCCAGCTCCGATGCCGTCAGCGTCGAAAACGCCCCCTGAAACCCGCCCATCGGCGTGCGCATCGCGCCCGCAATCACAATATCTCGCATTTTAACAACTCCCTTCATTTTTTCTTCCCACGCTTACCGAATGGTAACCTTCTGCGTCTAGCCTGTTCCCAGCGTAACAACCGGCAAAGGAGCCTGAAAATGAAAATGACCTTTGAGGACAGGAACAATACCCGGATTATCACGGTTGCCGAACCGCGTATTGATTCGGCTATCGCGATTCAGTTCAAAGATCAGATGCGTGAATTTACCGATGATGGCCCGAACCGTTTCATCGTGGATATGTCGCAGGTGAATTTCCTCGATTCGTCCGGGCTGGGAGCTGTGGTCGCCGCGATGAAACAGGTCGGTGCGAATCGCAGCATGGAACTGGCCGGATTGACCGAAACGGTGGCCAAAGTATTCCGGCTGACCCGCATGGATACGGTGTTCAAAATCCATGAAAGCGTGAGTAATGCGGTAGGATCGGTGTTCAAAGCCAGTTGAGTTCTGCATGAGGATGGACCCAAATATCGAACGATTAAGCCCGGATTCAGACGAAAACACCTTCCATATCCGTTTTCCGTCCAGCGAATTGCACGTTCGCGCGGCGCTGGAAAGCCTTTGTGATGCCCTGATTGCAATGGGCATCGACGAATGCACGCGTGAAAACGCGCAAATCGTGCTTGGGGAGGCGCTGAATAACGTGGTGGAACATGCCTATGCGGAAAAACAAGGCGATCCAGTCGAGCTTTGCCTGCAAACAGAGCCGACCGCCCTGCATTTCCGCATCCTGGACCATGGCCACCCGATGCCCGGACTGGAACCGCCCGACGGAGAAGCACATGATCTGGATGTGCCGCTCAATGACCTGCCAGAAGGCGGTTTCGGCTGGTTTTTGATAAGGACAATGACCGATGAGTTGAAATATACGCGCGAAGAAGGGCAGAATCTTCTGGAATTTTCCTTGCGAAGACAGGGATAAGCAGACGCATTCCCTGTTTCAGTTCAACTGAAATTCCAACGGATAATGCCCATCCGTAAAGTCCCCAAACAGATCCGCAAGATCTGGGTGACGAACCGGCTCGCCGGAATAATCGGCAATGAGGTTTTGTTCGGAAACATAAGCAACGTAAAAGTTCTGCTCATTTTCTGCCAACAGATGATAAAACGGCTGATCCTTTCGCGGGCGGCTATCCTTTGGGATCGCCTCATACCACTCATCGGTATTCGAATACCTGGCATCCACATCAAAAACCACCCCGCGAAACGGGTGTTTTCGATGCCGGACAACCTGCCCAAGATGATATTTTGCGCGGATATGGTGCATTTTCTCTGGCCACATTGTGCCTTCTCGTCTGTCTGCTGTCCATGCCGCAAAATCGCGTTTATTTAGAAACAGTTTGTAACCTCAGCAGAAAAATCCTCAACTAGAGCGAAATCAATTTAATCTGCAACAACTAGCATCAAAGCTCGCATCCGAAATCAGCAGGATGCTGACCCCGAGGCAAAGAGTTTTGATTCAGATTTAACGATTTCTGCTCTAACTGAAAATTTTATATAAACAATCAGCCCTCAAAAAGAGTTTCGATTGTCTGCAAATTACGTTAGGATGCACAAAAACATAATTGCGAGGGGCAGATGAGCAGGTTTCTACCCATCCCGCTGCTAATGATTTTTCTCGCCGCGTGCAGCAGCGGCTATGGCAGCGCGCCGTCCAATCTGGACGACGCCTGTTCCATTATACGCGAAAGACCGAGTTATCTTCGCGCCATGAAGGCCACCGAGCGCAACTGGGGCGTGTCGATCCCGGTGCAGATGGCCATTATTTATCAGGAGAGCAAATTCATCTCCAACAACCGAACGCCAATGCGATACGCGCTTGGCATCATTCCGATGGGTCGCCAAAGTTCGGCCTTTGGTTACGCGCAGGCGCTGGACGGCACTTGGGAAGAGTATCAACGCGAAGAAGGCGGCAGTTTTGCCCGCCGAACCGACATCAGCGATGCAACGGATTTCATCGGCTGGTATCTGACCAAAACTGAAAATGCTATCGGCATTTCGCGCAACGACATTCGCAATCAATACCTCGCCTATCACGAAGGTCGTACCGGCTATTCGCGCGGCAGTTATCGCGGCAAAACCTGGCTGCTACGGATCGCAAACGAAATCACCGACCGGAGCCAGACTTACGCCAACCAGCTTCGCGCTTGCGGAAAAATCTGATTTGGAGCGCTTGGTGTCTGGGCAGATGAAAGAAGAAGATTTCTGGCTTTCGGCCAGCGAGCTGGGACGCAAGATCGGACGCGGCGAGATAGACCCGCTTGCCCTGACCGAAGGGTTTCTTGAGCGTATCCAAAACAGCCCGACCGGCGACCGCATCTTCAGCCAAACCACCGCCGACCGCGCTCTCGCGGAGGCCCATGCCGCACAAAAACGCGCGCAAACGGGTGATCGGCACGGCCTGCTGGACGGGGTTCCGCTCAGTTGGAAAGACCTGTTCGACAGCGCGGGAACCGAAACCGCTGCCGGATCAAAGCTGCTCGAAGGGCGGGTGCCCGCGCACGACTGTGCGCTTCTGCGCCGCGCAACCAACAGCGGCCTGATCTGCCTCGGCAAAACCCATATGTCGGAACTGGCCTTTTCCGGTCTTGGCCTGAACCCCAGCACCGCCACGCCGCCCAACCGACATGACCCGAGCCTCGTGCCCGGCGGTTCCTCCTCCGGCGCCGCCGCCTCCATCGCCTTCGGCCTCAGCCCCGCCGCCATCGGCAGCGACACCGGCGGTTCCGTGCGCATCCCTGCCGCCTGGAACGACTTGATCGGCCTGAAAACCACCCATGATTCCTTGCCCATGCAGGGCATCGTGCCCCTCGCGCCGAGCTTTGATACCGTTGGTCCCTTATGTCGCAGCGTGGAAGATGCCGCGCAAATCCTTGCCATTCTGCAAGCTGCCCCCGCGCCAGACCTGAGACACGCAACCCTTAAAGGCCGAAAGTTTCTCGTTCTTAAAAATGGTCTATCAGAATGCCGCGACGTCCCGCGCGCCGGTTTTGACAGCGCCATTGGCCGCATCATGGATGCGGGCGCCGAAATCCGCCACGCCCATCTCGATATTGTCGATGATGCGTTAGAGCTCTCCGGCATCCTGTTCGCGCCGGAAGCCTATGGCATCTGGGAGAACACAATCGAAGCCGCGCCGGACAAGATGTTTGCCCCCATTCTGGCGCGGTTCCGCTCCGGCAATCAGTTCAACGCCAAGGATCTCGCGGCCGCGCGGGTTCACTTGCAGGACATCCGCGCCCAGTTCCATCGCCTAACCGCCGAATTTGACGGCATTCTCCTGCCTACCGCACCGATACTGCCGCCAAACGCCGAAAAACTGCTGACCGACGATGCCTATTACACAACCGAAAACCTGCTCGCACTACGCAATACCCGGATCGGCAACCTGATGGGCAGTTGCGCCCTGACCCTGCCCACGGGGCTTCCGATGACAGGCATCATGTTACTGGCCCCGCCATTTGCCGAGCGCAAATTGCTGCGTATCGGAGCCGCAATCGAGAGCGCCTTGGCCTAAAGCGTTGTGCGAAAAACTTGAATCACTTAACGCTGCCTGAAATCAATGATTTCAACGCGTTAAGTGATGCTCTATTTCTCAGATATTTCGTCAAACGCTCTAAAAGACACAATTTTCCCAACAAATACCGGGATTCGTTGCCTTTTTCTGGACCAAACGCGGTTTCTTGGTTAGTCTGCCTTAAAACGGGGCGAAACGATCCCGAAAATGAGGCAGTAATACATGACGTTCCCTGAGCGGTTTTCCAACTTGCCGGAATATGCCTTTCCGCGTCTGCGGGCCTTGCTGGATCAGCATGCGCCCGGCGGGGAAGTCGTGCATATGAGCATCGGCGAGCCGAAACACGCCATGCCGGATTTTGTTGCTGCCACGCTGACCGAAAATCTTGAGGGCTTCGGCAAATATCCCGCCAATGATGGCACGATGCCGCTTCGGGAAGCGATCTCGGGATGGCTCGCCCGTCGCTACGGGGTGCGCGTCAATGCCGAACGCGAGATCATGGCGCTGAACGGCACCCGCGAGGGGCTGTTTAACGCCGAACTCGCGCTGTGCCCGGAAGAGGTGCGCGGCAAGAAACCCGCTGTTTTGATCCCGAACCCGTTTTATCAGGTTTACGCAGTTGGCGCGCTGGCTTCCGGCGCGAAACCGATTTTCGTGCCTGCGCGCCCTGAGACCGGCTTTTTGCCGGATTATACGGCGCTTTCCCCGGAAATTCTCAACCGCACCGCGATTGCCTTCCTCTGTTCGCCCTCCAACCCGCAGGGCGCTGTCGCTTCCGCCGATTATCTCGCCCGTCTGATCGCTTTGGCCGAAAAGCACGATTTCAAGATTTTCGCCGACGAGTGTTACGCGGATATTTACCGCGACGCGGCCCCGGTTGGCGCGCTTCAGGTGGCGCAACAAGACGGGGCGGACCCGGAGCGGGTGGTGATTTTTCATTCGCTGTCCAAACGCTCCAACTTACCCGGTCTGCGCTCAGGCTTTGTGGCTACCGGGCCGGAAAATATGGCGCGGATCAAGAAACTGCGCGCCTTTGCCGGCGCCCCGCTGCCAGAACCGTTGCAAGCGGTTGCAGCCAAGGCCTGGGCCGATGAAGCCCATGTCGAGGCGTCGCGCGCGCTGTATCAGGAGAAGTATCAGATCGCGGATGAGGTGCTTGGCGGCGTGCCGGGATACCTTTCGCCAGAGGCGGGTTTTTTCCTCTGGCTCCCGGTTGAGGACGGCGAAGCGGCAGCGCTCCGGCTTTGGCAAAATGCCGGGATCCGCGTTTTGCCGGGCGCGTATCTGGCGCGTGAAATTGAAGGGTATAATCCCGGTGCGGCCTATATTCGGGTCGCGCTGGTTGAAGAAAAAAACAAAGTAAAGCAGGCGCTTACAAGCATTCGCGCCGAGCTTTATGCATAAGTGAGGTTGAGCATGGCCTATCAGACGCAACGCAATCCGATTTTCGACACCGCGACACAGGACGTGATCGAACGGCGCAGCAAGGAGCTTCTTGGCGCGGCATTAGCGGCGATTGGCTTTGCAATCGCAGTGATCTACGCGACCTACAGCCCGGACGATCCCGGCTGGCTTTCCGCCACCAGCGGCCCGGCGCAAAACGCGCTCGGACAGGTCGGCGCCACCATCGCCTCGCCACTGGCCATCATCCTTGGCAACGCGACTTGGGCGATTGCGCTGGCGTTCGTGGTCTGGGGCATCCGCTTCATGGCACATCTCGGCGAGGAACGGGCGTTTTCGCGGGCGATATTCGTGCCGATCGCGGTGGCCGTTGTGTCGATCTATGCCGCGACATTGCCCCCTCCCGCCGATTGGCCGCACACCTTCGCCATGGGTGGAATCTTTGGCGATACCGCAGCGGGCGCCATCCTTGGCCTGACACCCGGCACCAATCTGGCGTTGGAGCTGAAAATCCTGTCTCTGATCTCGGGCATTGCGATTGTACTGGTCGGGGGCTTTGCGCTGGGCCTGTCGATGCCTGAGCTGAAGCGCACCGGGAAGTTTGTCTATGGCGGGCTGATCCTGACCTATAACTGGCTGTTGACCCTGATCGGGCGCGGCGCGGCTTCGGCGGCACGCGGCGCAGCGCGCGGCGCAACCGGCGCGGCAGAGGCCATTCGCAACCATAGCGCCGCACGTCGCGAAGCAACCGTGCCGCATGAGGAACCAGCGTTTTCCGCTCCGCCGCCCCTTGAAGTGAACCGCGCAACGCAGGCAGAGCCGGTCGCACAAGAACCTGAAAAACCGGGGATTTTTGCGCGGGTATCCGGCATTGCCCGCCGCCCAGAACCGATCCCGGAGCCAGAACTGGTCGAACCGGGCACTTTTGAAGGCGACGTGCCGGAAGGGGCCGGATCGAAAGACCGTATCTCAGAAAAGATCGCGCGCGCCTTGCAAGGGCGGCGCCATGACGGCGAACCGCCGGTCAGCGCGCCGAATGCAGAGCCGCAATCGCCGATTTCCGCTGCAATTGCCGGCATTTCCGCTCGCGCAGCGGCACGGGCCGATCAGCGTAAGGAACCGCCCGTGATGCGCGCGGAAGAAGACCCGTTGCTTGACGAGCCAATCCCGGAAGCAGAACCGCTCACGCTCTCTGCCCCGATGATGGCCGCACCACAAGCCCCCCAGCCGTTGGTGCAACACCCGGCGCGCAAGGCGATTCCGCGCTCGACGCAAGCAAAAGCGGAAGCACAGCCCGCCTTGCGCTTTGACGATAGCCTGAGCGATTTTGAAGTGCCGCCGCTGGGTCTGCTGACCGATCCGGCGACCATTGAACGCCACCTGCTGTCGGACGAAGCGCTCGAGGAAAACGCGCGGATGCTGGAGGTTGTTCTCGATGATTACGGCGTCAAGGGCGAGATCGTTTCCGTGCGCCCCGGCCCGGTCGTCACCATGTATGAGCTGGAACCGGCGCCCGGCCTGAAAGCCAGCCGGGTGATCGGGTTGGCCGATGACATCGCGCGCTCCATGTCGGCCCTGTCCGCGCGGGTTTCGACCGTGCCCGGCCGCTCGGTGATCGGTATCGAATTGCCGAACGCCCATCGCGAGAAGGTAGTGCTGCGCGAAATCCTCTCCGCGCGCGACTTTGGCGATAGCAGCATGTCGCTGCCGCTGGCGCTGGGTAAGGATATTGGCGGGGATCCCATCGTCGCCAACCTTGCCAAGATGCCGCATTTGCTGATCGCGGGGACCACCGGCTCCGGCAAGTCCGTCGCCATCAACACCATGATCCTGTCGCTTCTCTATCGCCTGACGCCCGAAGAGTGCCGCCTGATCATGATCGACCCGAAGATGCTGGAACTCTCGGTTTATGACGGCATTCCGCACCTGCTTTCCCCGGTTGTGACCGACCCGAAGAAGGCGGTTGTCGCCCTGAAATGGGTCGTTTGCGAGATGGAAGAGCGCTATCGCAAAATGTCCAAGATGGGTGTGCGCAACATTGAGGGCTATAATGGCCGCGTTGCCGATACGCTCGCAAAGGGCGAGATGTTCTCGCGCACGGTGCAGACCGGGTTTGACGAGGATACCGGCGAACCGATCTTCGAGACCGAGGAGTTCACCCCGGAGAAACTGCCCTATATCGTCGTTGTGGTCGATGAAATGGCGGACCTGATGATGGTTGCGGGCAAAGAGATCGAAGCTTGCATTCAGCGTCTGGCACAAATGGCGCGGGCCTCGGGCATTCACCTGATCATGGCGACGCAACGCCCCTCGGTCGATGTCATTACCGGCACCGTCAAGGCCAACTTCCCGACCCGGATTTCCTTCCAGGTCACTTCGAAAATCGACAGCCGCACCATCCTTGGAGAACAGGGCGCAGAGCAGCTACTCGGCATGGGCGACATGCTGTATATGGCTGGCGGCGCGCGGATCACCCGTGTGCATGGCCCGTTCGTGTCGGATGAAGAGGTCGAGGAAATCGTCACTTATCTCAAGAGCTTCGGTCCGCCGGAATATGTTGGCGGCGTGGTGGAAGGTCCGGATGAAGGCAAGGCAGAGGGTATCGACGCCGTTCTGGGCCTGTCGACCGGCGGCAATACCACCGGCGACGACGCGCTTTACGATCAGGCGGTGGCCATCGTGGCGCAGGACCGCAAGTGTTCGACGTCCTACATTCAGCGCAAGCTCGGCATCGGCTATAACAAGGCCGCGCGTCTGGTGGAGCAGATGGAGGAAGCGGGCTTGGTCTCTGCAGCAAATCACGTTGGTAAAAGGGAAATTCTGCTGCCGGAACAGGCGTGAAGCTGCCGATAGGCGGAGTATTCGATGGGCATTTTCAAAAAACCACTTATATCAGTGGCATGAGAAAAATTTCTGCCCTGTTCGCCGCCGCTCTTGCTCTGCTGATCGCCCTGCCCGCGCAGGCCGGCAAGCTCTCGCTTGGAGAATTGTCACGTTACCTGAACGGGTTGACCACGCTTTCTGCGGAGTTCACTCAGATCAACGCGGATCAGACGATTTCCACCGGCGTGATCAAGATCGCCCGACCGGGACGCGCGCGATTTGAGTATAATCCGCCGGAAAAATCGCTAGTGATTGCGGGCGGGCAGCAACTGGCGGTGTTCGATGGCAAGTCCAATACCGGGCCGGAGCAATATCCGCTGTCGCGCACGCCGCTGAACCTCATCTTGGCCGCCAATGTGAACCTTTCGCGTAGCGGCATGGTGGTTGCGCATCGCTTTGACGGCACCGCAACCGTCGTCACCGCGCAAGACCCGGAACACCCGGAATATGGCAATATTCAACTGATGTTCACCGCCGCGCCGGTCGAGCTGCGCCAATGGATCATCACCGACAATACCGGGGCGAAAACCACGGTGATTCTCGGCGAAATGACCACCGGGCAACGCTTCCCGACGGCGACCTTCTCAATCAACCACGAAATCGAGAAGCGCGGACGCTAAGCATCGAGCTTTCGCGCCTCGTCCACCAGCATGATCGGGATACCGCCCCGAATCGGAAAGGCCAGCCCCGCCGCTTCCGAGATCAGTTCCTGCGCTTCCGCGTCGTATTTCAGCCGATTTTGCGTCAGCGGGCAGACCAGCGCTTCAAGCATTTTACGGTCGTGATCCGGGGTTATGTCATTCATTGCAATCTCTCCTCAGGCCCGCCCTGTATGCGCGCCAATTCGTATTCCATCAAGGCAACCAGGGTCTCGCGACGCGTTGGCAGCGATGGCGCCTCCAGCAAGGCTTGTTTGTCCTCCGGCTGAAACGGGCCAAAGATCGACAGGGCGTTGATCAGCAATTCATCCTCTGCGTCCTTCAACTCTTCCCATTGCGTGCGCCTGTCGCCCAAGTCCAAAAATCGTGCCAGCAAGTCCAGAAACGACGGACGGTCCAGCCCCGGATCGCGTTCCGGTTCGCCCAGATCGCGCTCGAACCCATCGAAACGCACCTGCGCCGAGCGATACGGATTTTCGTCAGATACTTCGGTCAACAGTCGAAACCGGCTAACCCCCGTCAGCGTGATCAGGTAATTTCCCTGCCCCGTTTCCTCGAACGCAGTCACACGCCCCGCGCAGCCGATCTGGTGCAACGTGTCCGCTGTGGCGGGTTGAATCATGCCAAACATGCGCGACTTTCGGGCCAGAACCACTTCCAGCATCTCAAGATACCGCGGTTCAAACAGGTTGAGCGAAAGGCGGGCGCGCGGCAGAAGCAGCGCGCCTTCCAAGGGGAAGATCGGCAAAATCTCGGGCAGGTCTGCCTTGGTAAACATAGCCGATCTTACCCCCGAAACCGCCTCAGGCAAAGAGCATTGACGAGAGTTTGCGCCGCCCATTGAGCGCGATCGGGTCGTTTGGCGGCAGCGCTTCGAAAATGGTGAAGAGCTGCGCCTTAGCGGCCCCATCATTCCATTCGCGGTCCAGCCGGAACAGAGTCAGCAGGGTTTCAACCGCCGCTTCCGCATCACCCGCTGCGTGTTGCGCCGTAGCCAGATCGAACCGCGCCTGATGATTGTTCGGATCGGCGTCAACCGCTGCGGCCAGTTCCGCCAACGGCCCGGCCTTTTCTGCCTGCCGCGCAAGATCAATCTGCGCGCGGCCCGCTTCGATCTCTGCCGCTTCCGACAAATCCGCCGGCGCGCCGTTCAGCACCGCTTCCGCGTCCTCGATCTGTCCCAGCGCAAGATGGGCGCGCGCCAATCCGCCATAGGCGCCGGGCAAGTTCGGATCCGCCTCCAGAACCGCCTCAAAGGTCTGCAACGCATCCGCATGATCGCCCGCTTCCAGCATCTCTTCCGCCGCCGCCAGCGCATCGCTCAAGCCGCCATCTCCCGCAAGCCCGGCAACCTTATCGACGAACTCGGTGATCTGGCTCGGCGGCAACGCGCCCTGAAACGCATCGACCGGCTGGCCCTCATAGAAGGCGTAAACCGTGGGGATGGACTGCACGCGAAGCTGTGCAGCAAGGTTTTGGTTCTCGTCCACGTTTACCTTCACCATGCGGACCTTGCCCCCCGCCTTGGTCACCGCTTCCTCCAAAGCCGGGCCAAGCTGGCGACACGGGCCGCACCACGGCGCCCAGAAATCAACGATCACCGGCACGTCCTGCGACGCGTCGATCACATCGGCCATGAACCCGGCTTCGTCGCTATCCTTGATCCACGACGCATCCGGCGCCGCACCATTTCCTAACTCAAGCATGCAATGCTCCTATCTCTCTGTTGCGGCCAATATGGGGATTTGTAAGGCCGGGTCAAACCCCACGCAGGTCAAACTCCGCGAAAACCGGCGCATGATCGGAAGGTTTTTCCCAACCACGCACCTCGCGCAGCACCCGGCTTTTGTGATGGTGGCGCAGGAGATCCGGCGTGGCCCAGATATGATCCAGACGCCGCCCCTTATCCGCCGCGTCCCAATTCGGCGAACGATACGACCACCAGCTATAGAGCGCACCGTCGGGCATGTCGCGGCGGGTAATATCTACCCAATTTCCCGCCTCCCGCACAGCTTCCAACGCCTCAACCTCAACCGGCGTATGGCTGACAACCTTCAAAAGCTGCTTATGGCTCCAGACATCATCTTCGCGCGGCGCAATGTTGAGATCCCCCACCAGAATGGCATTCTCCGGCACTTCCGAAGCAAACCAATCGCGCATTTCCGCGAGATAATCGAGCTTTTGGCCGAACTTCTCGTTCACTTCCCGATCCGGCTTATCGCCCCCTGCGGGAACGTAAAAATTGTGAATTTTCAGGCCATTAGAAAGCCGTGCCGTGACATGACGCGCATGGCCCAACGCGGCGAAGTCCTGATCGCCCGCATCTTCGATCGGCAATTTGGACAGAATCGCAACGCCGTTATACCCTTTCTGCCCGCGCGCCACGCAATGTGTGTAACCAAGCTCGGCAAAACGCTCCAAGGGCATTTTCTCAACAGGGCTTTTGCACTCCTGCAAACACAGAATATCCGGTGCTTCTTCCTGCATCAGTCGGGCGACAAGTTCCTGGCGCAAGCGCACCGAATTGATGTTCCAGGTTGCCAAAGTAAACGTCATGAAGTGCCTCCGCAGGTTAGAGCGGGATCATGCCCGCGTTCCGCGCGACTGAAAAGAGCCGTGGGCACAGAAAAAAGCCCGGGCGCGGCCCGGGCAAGTCCAACAGGGAGGAGTGTTGCGCCTTTGCCCCGACGCAACAAGGGGATAGCAAGCTTCGCTCAACCACAGGTATAGTTAGTAAATGCGGCGAAAATAAGGCCGCACCCATGCCCTGTGCCCATTATGCCACAACCCGATACCCGCCGCTCTCCGTCACCAAAAGCTGCGCGTTGGAGGGGTCCGGCTCGATCTTCTGGCGCAGGCGGTAAATATGGGTCTCCAGCGTATGCGTCGTGACGCCCGCATTGTAGCCCCACACCTCATGCAGCAACACATCGCGCGCGACAACGGCGTCCTGCGCGCGGTAAAGAAACTTCAGGATATTGGTTTCCTTTTCCGTCAGGCGAATTTTCCGACCATCCTCGGTCATCAGCATCTTGGCGGCGGGTTTGAACGTATATGGACCAAGGGCAAACACCGCGTCCTCGCTCTGTTCATGCTGACGCAACTGAGCGCGGATGCGGGCAAGCAGGACCGGGAATTTGAACGGCTTGGTGACATAATCATTGGCGCCGGCATCAAGGCCGAGGATGGTGTCCGCGTCGCTGTCATGGCCGGTCAGCATGATCACCGGGCATTTAACCCCTTGTTTTCGCAGAAGTTTACATAACTCCCGACCATCGGTGTCCGGCAGGCCAATGTCGAGAATCACCAGATCATGCGTGGTTTCTTTGACCTTGGTGAGTGCTTCACTGCCGGATGCTGCCTCGAACACCTCAAACTCTTCGGTCAAAACAAGCTGTTCCGCCAGCGCGTCGCGCAGGTCTTCGTCATCATCGACCAGCAGGATATTCTTTAGCACACCCATCATGCCCTCCATCTTTTCCCCAATGTGCGCCTTGCGCGCATCCGGTTCAATCCGGGTTCACGACTTTGTGTGGCCTTAAAGCAGAAATCGCTAAATCTGAATCAAAATTCTCTGCCTCTCAATCAGCATTCTGCTGATTTCGAACGCGAATTTTGATGCTCGATATTGTAGATTAAAGCGATTTCGCTCTAGCTAGGGATACGTTCGCCGAAAATGGCGGTGCCGACGCGGACGATGGTTGCGCCTTGGGCGATGGCGCGCTCAAAATCGCCGCTCATGCCCATGGACAATTCGGACAACCCGTTTCGCGCCGCGATTTTGGCCAACAGAGCGAAATGCAGCGACGGTTCTTCATCGGCGGGCGGAATACACATGAGGCCGGAAATGGTCAGGCCAAGACCCGCGCATTCGGCGAGAAACGCGTCGGTATCTTCAGGCAAAACCCCCGCTTTCTGCGGTTCCGCGCCAGTATTGACCTGCACAAACAGACGCGGACAGGTGCCGAGTTCGTTCGCCAACCGGGCAATGGTGCGGGCGAGTTTGGGACGATCGAGGGTTTCGATCACGTCGAAAAGCTGCATCGCCTGCCGCGCCTTGTTGGTTTGCAACGGGCCAATGAGATGCAGGCGCACATCGGGGAATTTCTCTTTCAGCGCAGGCCACTTTCCCGCTGCTTCCTGCACCTTGTTTTCCCCAAACAACCGATGTCCCTGCTCCAGCACGGTCATCACCCGTTCCACCGGCTGCACTTTCGACACGGCGAGCAGCGAAACGGAAGACGGATCGCGCCCGGCGGCACGGGTCACAGATTCGATGCGGGCAGTTATTTCAGAGAGAGACATGGGGTTCTTATAGATTAAAAACAGAGCGCACAAAATGAAAAGAGCGGGCCAAGGCCCGCTCTTCCCAATTCAAATCCGGAAGGATTAGAAGGTCATCGCTACGCCAGCGCCAACCAAGTAGTCTTCGCCGTTGTACGCGCCGTGGGCTTTGACTTTAACGCCGCCGCCGAGGTCGTAAGCAGCTTCACCCTTCACAAGGTAACCAGCAGCCGAGAAGTCGGTGTCGGAGTAGGTCAGGCTAACGGAGTACGGAGCCATGTCGTAAGCAACTTTAGCTTCGCCACCGATATCCCCAGCCTGGTTGTAGCTCACGTAACCGGAGAGAGTTGCTGCGCCGAACTTGGCTTCAGCACCAGCTTTAGCGGTCCAATCGCCTACACCGAAGGTGTAGTCAATGCTGGCCCACACTTTGTAGTCACCGAAGGTGTAGGTAGCTTTACCACCGGCTTCGTTATCGGCAGCGAGAACCTCGGTGTAGTAAACGTTCAGAGCGAAATCACCCATGGTGTAGTCGTACTCGAACTTGAGGTCGTCAGCCGAAGCAGTTGCGGTCAGCTTGCCGAAGTCGCCGGACAGGTAAACCTTAGCATACTCGATCTCGCCAGCGGAAACGCCAGCAGGGGTCTTGATGCCATCTGCCTGATTGAACTCAGTAGCATCCCAACCACCGGAGGTGACTTTGATCTCAGCACCAGCTTCCAGACCCATGTCGGTGGTGGTCTTCATGCCAGCGGTGAAGCTGGAAGTTGCCACAAAGTTGAAAGCGCCGGTGGCGGCGGCACCATCGTAGGCGTACTCGGCGCCCAGGTAAGCCTCACCGGAGAAGGTGAAGTTAGCGTTGTCAGCGGCAGCGAAACCGGCGGTGCCGACCAAGATGGTCGAAGCAAGAAGAATCTTTTTCATTTCGTTTCCCTCGTGTTTTTCAAAGGTGCGCCCCAATCCAGAGGAGCCCGAATTGAGTATGCTGCTTCTTCGCTCTTTCCCGCCGCTGTTGCAAGCGCCTGAAACTACGCCTGACGATTGCCGGGTTTTCTGGTGCATCAATGCCACAGTATTTCCCAAGGCGCGGCAAATTCCTGCTTATTCCTTATATATACACGCCTGTAGCCTGCTTGTGTCAAAATACCTTGCCCGCATGGTGGCGCTTGGGTAGGAAGAGGGGGAAATCAGGGAACGGGGCGATCATGCGCATCGGAAAACGGATCATTCAGACGGCACTTATCGCGGGAATCATCGGCTTGTCCGGTTGTTCCGGCGGATTTGGTAATCTTTTCGGCGGCAGCCCGAAAGCGGCACCCGCCAATGCGGAGCGGCCCGCGCGCGAACGGGCGGAGCCGGATCGGGAGACCATTTGGGATCTCTTTGGCGACCGCGACGATCCGAACACCACGGTTGAGGTCAACAAATACCTGTGGAACGCCGCGCTGGACGTGCTGAACTTCCTGCCGCTGCAATCGGCGGATCCGTTCACGGGCATCATGGTATTCGGCTACGGCACACCGCCGGGCGGCGGGCGTTCGTATAAGGCGACTGTGTTCGTGCGCGACCCGGCGCTGGATGCCCGTTCCATCGAGGTTTCCTTGCGCACCCGCGGTGGGGCGGTCTCAAACGAAGTCGCACACAAAGTCGAAGACGCCATTTTGGCCCGCGCCCGGCAGCTACGCATCCAGGACCGCAATCTTTAGGGACTGGACCGGCAGGCCGCATCATCTTACACCAACGCCGGGCCTCTGCCCGGCGTTTTCATTTTCAAAGGACCGAAGAACATGCCCCATTACGACGCAAGCGCGATTGAACCGAAATGGCAGAAGGCCTGGGACGACGCGGGCAGTTTCACCGCCGAGCGCGACGAGGCGCGGCCCAAATTCTATATTCTGGAGATGTTCCCGTATCCGTCCGGCCGCATCCATATCGGGCATGTGCGCAATTACACGATGGGCGACGTTGTGGCGCGGTACAAGATCGCGACCGGGCATAATGTGTTGCATCCGATGGGCTGGGACGCGTTCGGGATGCCGGCGGAAAACGCCGCGATGGCCTCGGGCGGGCATCCGAAAGACTGGACCTATCAGAACATCGCCGACATGAAAGCGCAGATGAAGCCTATGGGCTGGTCGCTCGACTGGAACCGCGAATTTGCCACCTGCGATCCGGAATATTACGGTCAGCAACAGGCGATGTTCATCGACTTTTACGAGGCCGGGCTGGTCTATCGCAAGAGCGCCGAGGTAAACTGGGATCCGGTCGATATGACCGTGCTGGCCAATGAACAGGTGATTGACGGCAAGGGCTGGCGCTCCGGGGCGGAGGTTGAGCGCCGCGAATTGGTGCAATGGTTTTTCCGCATTTCTGATTACGCCGACGAGTTGCTGGAGGCGATTGACGGGCTGGAGGGCTGGCCGGAGAAGGTGCGGCTGATGCAGGCCAACTGGATCGGCAAGTCGCAGGGTCTGCGATTCGGTTTTGAGCGCAGCGATGGTGGCGCGGCGATCGAGGTGTTTACCACCCGGCCCGACACGTTGATGGGCGCGTCTTTCGTTGGCATTTCCCCCGAGCATCCGCTGGCCAAGGAACTGGCGGCGCAGAACCCGGAGCTGGAAGCCTTTTGCGCCGAATGTCGCAAGACCGGCACCTCCGCCGCCGAGATCGAGACCGCCGAGAAGAAGGGCTTTGACACCGGGCTGACGGTGAAGCACCCGCTGGATCCGACTTGGGAATTGCCGGTCTGGGTCGCCAATTTCATCCTGATGGATTACGGCACCGGCGCGATTTTTGCCTGCCCGGCGCACGATCAGCGCGACCTTGATTTCGCCCGCAAATACGACCTGCCGGTGCGCGATACCTTCGTTGCGCTGGAAGGGGCCAAGCCGGTGGAAAACACCGCCTTCACGCCGCCCAAATCGGAGAAGGTCAAATGGATCAACCATTTCACCGGGCTGGATGAGGCGACCGGCGATGAGGCGGTTGCAGCGACGATTGCACTGGCGGAGAAAGACGGCTGGGGCGAAGGCGTCGAGCAATTCCGCCTGCGCGATTGGGGCCTGTCGCGGCAGCGTTACTGGGGCGCGCCGATCCCGTTCGTGCATTGCGACGCCTGCGGTATCGTGTCGGAGAAAAAGGAAAATCTGCCGATTGTCCTGCCCGATGACGTGTCTTTTGACAAGCCGGGCAACCCGCTGGACCGCCACCCGACCTGGCGCGATTGTGCCTGCCCCGCTTGCGGCGCGCCGGCGAAGCGCGAGACCGACACGATGGACACTTTCGTTGATTCGTCGTGGTACTATGCCCGCTTCACCTCGCCCCGCGCAGCAACACCAACCAACCCCGAGGACGCGGCTTACTGGATGAATGTCGACCAGTATATCGGCGGCATCGAACACGCGATTTTGCACCTGCTCTATTCGCGCTTCTTCGCCCGCGCGATGAACATCACCGGCCACCTGCCACAAAGCGCGCGCGAACCGTTCAACGCGCTGTTCACGCAAGGCATGGTGACGCACGCGATTTATCAGACCCGCGACGCGGAGGGCCGCCCGGTTTACCACTTCCCGGAGGAAGTCGAACTGACAGAAGGCGGCGCGAAACTGAAATCCACCGGCGAGTCGGTTGAGGTGATTCCCTCCGCCAAGATGTCGAAATCAAAGAAAAATGTCGTCGATCCGGTGGATATTGTAGCGCAATACGGCGCGGATACGGCGCGTTGGTTTGTCATGTCCGACAGCCCGCCGGAGCGCGATGTCGAATGGACCGCCGCCGGGGCCGATGCCGCGTCCAAATTCCTCGCCCGCGTCTGGCGCATTGTCAGCGAAATTGCCGAGGATGGCGATACCGGCAGCGACGACGAGACCCTGCTGCGCGAGTTGCACAAGACGATTGATGCGGTGAGCAAGGGGATCGAGGGCTTCGCCTTCAACTCCGCCATCGCCAAAATCTACGCCTTCGTCAACGTATTGCAGAAAACGAAAGCCAGCGCGAACGCCCGCAAGGAAGCCGCCGCGACGCTGGCCCAGCTCATGACGCCGACAACGCCGCATATCGCGGAAGAGATGTGGCAGAAACTGGGACGCGAGGGCATGGTGGTGGATGCGCCGTGGCCGAAGGTCGATCCGAAAATGCTGGTCGAAGACAGCGTGACCCTGCCCATTCAGGTGAACGGCAAGCGCCGCGACGAGATTTCCGTGCCCAAGGATATGCCGAAGGACGAGGTTGAGGCGCTGGCGATGCAAACCGCCGGGGTGCAACGCGCGCTGGACGGGAAGACGCCGAAGAAGGTCATCGTAGTGCCCGGCCGCATCGTCAACGTGGTGATCTAAGTCATGAAACTGCCGCCGCGCGATCTTCCCCGCTTTATGGCACAGCCGAAACAGGGGCTGACGGCGGTGCTGATTTATGGCGCGGATGCCATGCGGGTGGCGCTGAAGCGGCAGGAACTGATCGCGGCACTGGTCGGGCCAAATGGTGAGGAAGAAATGCGCCTGACGCGCCTTCCCGCCGCCACCCTGCGCAAAGACGCGGCGCTTCTGAGCGACGCGATCAAGGCGCAGGGGTTCTTCCCCGGCCCGCGCGTGGCCTTTGTTGAGGACGCCACCGACGCGCTGTCCAAGACCATTCTGCCCGCGCTGGAGGATTGGGCTGAGGGGGATGCGACCGTGGTCATCACGGCGGGTCAGCTTACGCCGCGCGCGCAGTTGCGCAAGACCATCGAAGCGCATCCAAACGCCTATGCCATCGCCATTTACGACGACCCGCCCTCGCGCGACGAGATTGAAGCGGAGTTAAAAAAGGCAGGAATCAAAGCGGTTGAACCGGAAGCGATGAACGACCTCACCGGCCTTTCCCGCGCCCTCGATCCGGGCGATTTCCGGCAGACCATCGAGAAGCTGGCGCTCTATAAACTGAGCGATGACAGCGCGGTGAACCCGGCGGATATTGAAGCCTGCGCGCCTGCTTCAACCGAGGCCGAGATGGACGACGTGTTGCATGCCGCTGCCGAGGGCAAGCCGGAGCTTCTTGGCCCGCTGCTCGCCCGGCTTGAGGCGCAGGGGGTGCAGCCGGTTGGCCTGTGCATCGCCACGACGCGCCATTTCCGCACCCTGCACGCCGCCGCCGCCCATCCTGACGGCGCGGGCAAAGGCCTCGCCATGGCTCGCCCCCCGGTGCATTTCAAATCCCGCGACCGCATGGCGCGGCAAGCGGGACGCTGGGGGACGCGGCGGCTGGAAGACGCGCTGGAACTGATCGTCGACACCGACCTGACGCTGCGCTCCGCCAGTCAGGCGCCGCAAATGGCCCTGATGGAACGCGCACTGATTCGCCTCGCCCATATGGCGCGCGCTCTGAGATAAGCCTTGCCACCGGGGCCGCCCTCCCGTTCAATACGCCAAAGGGAGAACGCCATGATCAAAGCCATCGGAAGCCTCGCCAGCCGCACCTTTCGCGTGCTTTGGATGCTGGAAGAACTGGGGCTGGAATATCAATGGATCGACGCGGCGCCACAAAGCAATCAGGCGCGCGCATATAACCCGACCGGCAAGGTTCCGGCGCTGGAAGTCGACGGCACGGTGCTGACCGATAGCGTGGCGATCATGCAGTTTCTGGCCGATCGGGAGGGGCGGCTGACTTACCCGGCGGGCAGTCTGGAACGCGCCCGGCAGGATGGGTTTACGCAGTTTCTCAACGACGAGCTGGACGCTGTGCTGTGGACCGCCGCGCGCAACTCCTTTGTGCTGCCCAAGGACAAGCGCGTGCCGGAGATCAAGCCAACGCTGAAATGGGAATTTTCCCGTTCTGTCAATGAGTTGATGCGGCGCATGGGCGATGGGCCGTTCCTGATGGGAGCGGAAATGACGGTGCCGGACATTCTGGCGGCGCATTGCGGAAACTGGGCATATGCCGCGAAATTCCCGCTCGAAAACGACGCATTTAACGCCTATTGCACGCGAATGCGCCGCCGCGATGCTTATGTGCGAGTCAAGGAATTGGCCAGAAAGTGAGCCGCTTGTTGTCCGGCGGCGCGGCCGGTGGCGAGGCAGGCGGTGATCAGGTAGCCGCCGGTCGGAGCGTCCCAATCAAGCATTTCCCCCGCGACGAATACGCCGGGCAGGTGCTTGAGTTGTAAACCATTCAGCGCCTCGGCGCAGACCCCACCGGCGGTAGAAATCGCCTCATCCAGCGGACGCGGCCCCTCGATCGGCACCGGCAGGTTCTTGATCAACGCCGCAAGGGCATCGCCTTCGGGCAACGGACGGCCAAACTCCTGCACCAGCGCCAGCCGCACCGGATCGAGCTTCAAGCTCTTGCGCAAATGGGCGGCGCGGGTCGCCTTGCCGCGCGGGCGTGACAAACGCGCAGCGACCTGCGCTTGCGTCAGGTCCGGGCACAGATCAAGCGTCAGTGCCGCCCCCTCGCGCAATTCCCAGCTCAGGTGATAAATTGCGCTGCCCTCAACCCCGCGCTCAGACAAGACAAACTCGCCGCGCACTTCGCGTCCGCCCGCCTTCAGCCGAACCGCCTTCACCGGCGCGCCAAAATGCGGCTTCATATGTTCGCTCCAGCGCACGACGAAACCGCAATTTGACGGCTGAAACGGCGCGGTTTTTGCGCCCAGAAACGCGGCCCACTTTCCGTCCGACCCAAGACGCGCCCAGGACGCTCCGCCCAGCGCCAGCACCGCGGCGTCAAAAGCAAAATCCATCGGCCCGTCCGGGGTCTCAAACCGTGCCATGCCCGCTTCAATCCCGCAAAGACGCCAGCCCGTGCGCCGCTCGGCCGCCGCAAACTCCGTGAGCCAGGCGCGCAGCAAGGGCGAGGCTTTCATCGCTTCGGGAAAGACCCGCCCGGACGATCCGGTAAACACCTCCTGCCCCAATTCACGCGCCCAAAGCTGCACCGCTTCCGGGCCAAATTCCGTCACCCATTCCCGGATCATCGGCGCCAGACTGCCGGAATATGTGTCTCTAAATACCGCAATAGGCTCTGATTTGGTCAGGTTCAGCCCCGATTTCCCCGCCATCAGAAACTTGCGCCCAAAGCTCGGCTTGGCGTCGGCGATGGCGACATCATGCCCAGCGGCCAGCAACTCTCCCGCCGCCATCAGCCCGGCAGGACCGCCACCAACCACCAGCGCCCGACTCACGCCTCCGCGCTCCGCATTTCTACCACACGGTGCGGATAGGGGATCTCGATGTCATGGGCTTTCAGCGTACGCCAGATCTGCATCATCACACGCGGGGTAAACTTGTTACGCCCGTCATCCAGCCCCTCGACCCAAAATTCCAGCGCAAACTCAACACCGCTATCACCAAAAGCGCGCAGCTCGCAATCCGGCATATGCTCTTCCGTATCACGCAGGATGAAATCCAACTCCAGCGCCGCCTTTTCGATCAGCTCCGGGATTGCCTCGATATCGGCGTCATAGGACACGGAAAACGGCGCCTCATAGCGCTTGGCCGAGCCGCTGTCAGAGTAATTCACTACGCGGGTAGTGATGAAATCCTCGTTGGGAACCACGATCCACTTGCCGTCAAAGGTCTCCAAAATCGCAGCGCGGGCGGTCATTTTAACGATGGTGCCCGCCTCACCGCCGTCCAACTCGACATAATCGCCAACTGTGGCTTGGCCCTCGAGCAGTAGAATCACCCCGGAGATAAAGTTGGAGGCAATTTTTTGCAGGCCGAAACCAAGCCCGACGCCAATCGCCCCGCCAAGAACGGCTAACGAGGTCAACGAGATGCCCATAATGTTCATCAGGAGCAGGAAGGCGGCGCCAAAGATGGCGATTTCGGCAACCTTGGTCGCGAGCGTACGGGTGGCGGGGCGTAGCTCCTCGTGCTGGTTAATGAAGCCGGAGGATTGTTCGTTCGACCAGCGCCCGAACCAGAACAACACCCCGCCCGCAACCAGCCCGCGCACAATCGCCAGCACGGAGAACGAGATGTTCCCCATGGAAACGGTGAGCGATTCGAGCCACTCGAGGAGCGCAGGCAGGAGGCCCAGCGCATAGACCGCCGCAACCGGCACCAGCACATATTTACCAAGCAGTTTCAAAAGCGGATCGGTAATGATGTCGCGCACAAAAGCACGGGCGGCAAGGAGCAGGAACAGGCGTTTACCGAATGCGATGACCGCACCGGAGCCAAACAGCGAGCGGGTAACGGCCTCGCCCGCGGCGGTGAAGGCATAGGCCAGAAGCGGCAGCAGGAGCGGCAGGAAAATCAGGGCAAAGCGGCGCGCGCGTGCAAGGATGGTTTGCTGCTCTTCCGGTGGTGTCAGAAGTCTGGTCAAAAACGGCGCTGCACGGCGCGCGACGATCCAGGCGGTCAGAAAAGCGAGGATCAGCAAAGCGAATTGCGACCACGCGGCTGGCGATATTAACCAAGATTGGGCGATTTCCCAGCCGTCCAGCGCGTAGCCACGCAATGTTTGCAGCAGATTTTCCATTTCAAACCCTGTCTTAACCAATCATCGCCTTGATGGTCCCAACATGCTCCGCCGTTGCGCTCAGCGGGTGATCGGCCAACTCGCCAACCCGCTCCATCAGCCGCTCCGCCGGGCAAATCTCATCGATCAGACCATAGCCCATCGCGACCTCCGCCGGAAGCTTCTGCCCCGCCATCAGGATCATCTTGGCACGGGCCGGGCCGACAAGACGGGTCAGGCGCGCGGGATCGGAGGGTTGCGGCAGAAAGCCCAGCTTCATCACCGGGTAAAAGAACTTGGCAGAGGGCGCGGCGATGCGCAGATCACAGGCCAGCGCCATGCCAAACGCCCCGCCCGCCAGAGTGCCGTTCAACACGGCGATGGTCAGGCAAGGGCAGGCAGCAATGGCGCCGGACAGCCGCTCCCAAACCGGATCGGTCGCCAGCCCCGCCCGCGCTTCCTCAAGGTCCGCCCCGGCGGAAAACACCTTGCCCTTGCCGGTCAGCACCAACACCCGCGCTTCGCCCGCCGCTTCTTCGGCAAAATCCGCCAGCTGGTTCAACATGGCGCCCGTCAGGGAATTGGCCTTGTCCTGCCGGTCGATGGTCGCGATCCAAAGCCCGTCTTTACGTTCTGTCTTAATCATTCGTCAGTCCCACTTGTTTGCGAATCTCTTCATCGCGCAACAATACTTCCTTGCCAAGCCACGCATCCGCCTCCGGCCCACACATCCAGACCAGCGCCTTCGCAGGCCATTCCGGCGGGATATGATCCTCCCAATGCATCCGGGAAACCGGGTTCACCCCGGACGCCTTGATCTCGCGCTGCATCTGCGTGGCAACCGTGCCCGGCGACAGGCCGATGGCGCGAATGCCGTTGGCACGTTCCTCCAGATCAAGGCTTTGCGTCAGCATATGTACCGCCGCCTTGGAGGCGCAATAATGGCTCCAGCCTTCCAGCGGCCGATGCGCGGCGCCGGAGGAAACCGTCAAAACCGTGCCACCGCGTGTCATGTATTTCAGCGCTGCGCGCATGCCGTAATAAACCCCCTTGAGGTTCACATCGACGATCCGCCCCCAATCGCCCGGATCGGAGGCGCGTAATGAGGCGACCGGCTCAATGGCGCCCGCGTTGTTGATCAGCACATCCAGCCCGCCAAACTGCGCGGCAACCCGATCAACCCCGTCCCGCACTGCCTCCCAGTCGGACACGTCCGCCACAACCGGCATCCCGCCGATTTCCGCCGCAATCCGTTCCACCGCCTCCCGGCTGCGCGCCATCACCGCAACCTTCGCCCCCAGTCGGGCAAATTCCCGCGCTGCCGCTTCGCCAATGCCGCGGCTCGCGCCGGTGATCAATACGCTCTTTCCCTGCATGGCACACCCTTTCGCTGTTTCATTTTGGCTACCGGATCGCGGCGCGACAATCCAGAGGCTTGCAGCGGATCACGCCTGCGTTTACCTCGGTTGGGGAAAGGAACAATCATGGCGCAGGATCCTACGGCCCTGACGGGCAAATTGCTGGAAGCGGCGAAGCGCGCTGGCGCAGAAGCGGCGGACGCGCTGGTTGTCGAGGGCACATCGGTGTCGATCGACGTGCAATCCGGGGCGCTGGAACATGCCGAGCGCTCGGAGGGGATCGACCTCGGGCTGCGCGTGATTTGCGGACACAAACAGGCGGTCGTGTCCAGTTCGGACGCCTCGGAATTGACCATTGAGGAAATGGCGCAGCGGGCCGTGGCGATGGCGATGGCTGCGCCGGACGATGCGAGCGTTGGGCTGGCGGAAGCGGATGAGATCGCGCGGGACTGGGATCTGGACGCGTTGCAACTGGCAGAAGATGCGCCGGAGCCGGAACCTGCAATCATGCAGGAAGAGGCCGCGCGGGCCGAACAGGCGGCACATGCGGTCGCGGGCGTGTCGCAGGTGCAGGGCTCTTCGGCAGGATACAGCCGCACCCGCATGCACCTCGCCGCCAGCAACGGCTTTACCGGCGGTTATGCGCGCACGCAAAGCTGGCTTTCTCTGACCGCGATTTCCGGCGAAGGGTCGGAAATGGAGCGCGATTATAACGGCGAAGGCCGGGTATTTCGCGCCGACATGCCCAGCACCGAAGAGATTGGTCGCATCGCGGGCGAGCGCGCAGCAGCGCGACGCGGCGCGAAACAACCGCCCACCGGCACGTATCCCGTCCTCTTCGACGAACGGGTTTCCGCCAGCCTGATCGGCCACCTGCTCGGCGCGGTGAACGGCGCGGCCATTGTGCGCGGCTCCTCCTTTCTGCGCGACAGGCTCGGGGAGATCGTACTGCCGGAAAACCTCTCGCTGACCGAAGATCCGCTGCGTCCGCGCTCTGGCTCCTCGCGGCCCTTTGACGGCGAAGGGCTGGCGACCGGCACCCGCAAGATCATCGACAACGGACGGTTGACTGGCTGGACGCTGGACCTCGCTTCCGCCCGCAAACTCGGCATGAAAAGCACCGCCAATGCCGCGCGCGGCACCTCCTCGCCGCCCAGCCCCTCGGTCGGCAATGTCTGGCTCACGCAGGGGACGCAAAGCCCGGCGGAGATCATGCGCAACATGGGCACGGGCCTGCTCGTCACCTCCCTGATCGGCTCAACCATTAACCCGAATACCGGCGATTATTCCCGCGGCGCCTTCGGCTTCTGGATCGAGGGCGGTGAGATCGCTTATCCGGTCAATGAATGCACCATCGCCAGCAATCTGACCGACATGCTGGCCCGCCTGTTGCCTGCCAATGATGCCAACCCCTTCTACGCGCGAAAGGTGCCGTCCCTGATGGTGGACGGTATGATGATCGCCGGTGGATAAGGATCTCGACCTCCTGATGCACGCCGCGCGCGAGGCGGGCGCCATTGCCCTGCGCTATTTCGGCAAATCGCCGGAAGCGTGGGAAAAAGACGACGGGGCGGGGCCGGTTTCCGAAGCCGATCTCGCAGTCAACGCGGCGTTGGAGGAAATGCTGGGGCAGGCGCGGCGTGAGTATGGCTGGCTCTCGGAAGAAACCGCCGACGGGCCGGAACGGCTGGAACGCGAAAGCGCCTTCATCGTCGACCCGATCGATGGAACCCGCGCCTTCCTGAAGGGCACGCAGGACTGGTCAATCTCGCTCGCCATCGCGGAGCGGGGCGAGGTGCGCGACGCGGTGATTTTTCTGCCTGCCAAGAACCTGATGTTTCGCGCCAGCAAGGGACACGGCGCCTTCCTCAACGATGCCCCCCTCGCCACCAGCGCGCGCACGGATATCGACGGCGCCCATCTCGTCGGAGCAAAAGCCATGTTGCAGCCACAGCACTGGCGCGATGACACACCACCGCAGCTGAACCACCATTTCCGCTCCTCGCTGGCCTACCGGATGGGGCTGGTCTCCGACGGGCGCTATGACGCGATGATGAGCCTGCGCCCGACCTGGGAATGGGACGTCGCCGCCGGGCATCTGATGATCGAGGAAGCGGGCGGGCGCGTGAGCGACAAACACGGCAACCGCGCGGTGTTCAACCAGCCAGACCCGCGCATTCCCGGCATGATCGGCGCGGGCCATGCGCTGCATCCGCAAATTGTCGCGCGCCTGAAGTAACAGCGCAAACACGCTTGTTATAAAAGCTTTGACGATGCGTTGTTTGCCGCTAACATGCGGGAAATGGAACGCATCCCCATCTAGCGAGGCCCAAAGATGTCGAATACGCCCAAACGCCCCCTGACCCTCCGGGATGTGTCCGAAGCCTCCGGTGTGTCGGAAATGACGGTCTCGCGGGTGTTGCGCAACCGGGGGGATGTCAGCGAGGCGACACGCAAGCGAGTATTGGAAGCGGCAAAACAGCTGGGCTATGTGCCGAACAAGATCGCGGGCGCGCTGGCGTCGCAGCGGGTCAACCTCGTTGCCGTCATCATCCCTTCGCTGTCCAACATGGTGTTCCCCGAGGTCATGGGGGCGATTTCCGAAGTACTGGACGAAACGCCGCTGCAACCCGTGGTTGGCGTGACCAATTACAGCCCCGAGCGCGAGGAAAAGGTGTTGTATGAGATGCTGTCTTGGCGCCCGTCCGGGGTAATCATCGCGGGGCTGGAGCATTCGGACGCGTCCAAGGCGATGTTGCGTAGCGCTGGCATCCCCATCGTCGAGATCATGGACACGGACGGCACCCCGATCAATTCCGTTGTCGGCATCTCGCACCGCCGCGCCGGGCGCATGGCGGCAGAGGCCATCGTCAAAGCCGGCTATCGCAAAATCGGTTTCATGGGCACCAAAATGCCGCTGGACCACCGGGCGCGCAAACGGTTCGAAGGCTTTACCGAAGGGCTGGCCAAGGCCGGGCTGGAAATTGTCGATAAGGAATTTTACGCCGGAGGCTCCGCGCTGGCCAAAGGGCGCGAGATGACGGAAAAGATGCTGGCACGCTCCCCCGATCTGGATTTCCTCTATTATTCCAATGACATGATCGGCGCGGGCGGATTGCTTTACTGCCTTGAAGCCGGGATCGACGTGCCGGACAAGCTGGGTCTGGCGGGGTTCAACGGAGTCGAATTGCTCGACGGCTTACCCCGACGCCTGTCCACGATGGACGCCTGCCGCACCGAAATCGGCACCCGCGCCGCGCAAATCATTGCCAAACAAGCCGAAGCCAATACCCCCGACGCCATCACCAACGAAATCATCGAACTCACCCCCCGTATCGACTTCGGCGACACCTTACGCAAACGTCCCACCATCACCTACCCAAGCTGAAACCACACACTAGACAATCCACGCCCACAAGGCCATTAAACGCCCACAAGGCCCCGTGGCTCAACTGGATAGAGCAGCCCCCTCCTAAGGGGCAGGTTGCAGGTTCGAATCCTGCCGGGGTCGCCAAACCTGCCATTAAATACAATGAGTTACGGGAAAAACTGCGTGACGGCCTGATTTTACTGTTAGGCCGGGAAACCCGCAGCCCTTTTGTTCCGCTGAGCTTTTGGCGGGCACATTTGGTCTGGTGATTTGGTTTATGCGATTGTCTGGGTTTGCGGGGTGAATTTGATCTTGTTTGCGGTCTTGAGCAGATTTTGCCCGATCGCCGCCATCGCCAACGGGACGCGGGTTTTGGCGAGGCCAAAGCAGCGGGCACGATGCCAAAGGCGTTTCATCGTGCCGAAACATTGCCCGACCCGAAAGCGGCGTTTAGAGATCACCTCGTTGAACCATTTCTCGGCAGCGCACAGCGGGCGATTACGAACCGCCTTCCTCTTGATCCCGTCGCGGTGTTTGCCCCGTAACGCGGCGGGGTTGGCCCTGAAGGCATAGGCCTTATCAGCCAGCACCCGCTGCGCGGTTGCGCCCTCGATCATGGTGCCGAACTCGGGGCTTTCAGCGCGATTGGCGGGGGTGGTGTGGACATTGTCAATAAACCCCTCCTTATCCGTGCGGGGGATACGCTTTCGGCCCTGTCCTGCAGTGCCGCGATATGGGTGCGGGACCGCGCCGCGCTCTCGATCAGCGTCGCGTCGATAATCGCCGCCTCGGCCCCTTTCAGCTTGAGCCCATGCGCCTCGATCTGGCGACAGACCTCGGCCAGCAGATCATTGTAAACACCACCCCGAAGCAGCGCATTGCGGAACCGGCAATGGGTGGTCTCATCCGGCACAGGCGCATGCAGATCGAGGCCGCAAAACAGCATGAAATCCAGCCGTACCTCGAGGGCTCGCTCCAGCTTCGGGTCGCTCAGACCGTGCCCCCTCCCGGCAGATTTGCGTAGCAAATCGCCTGCCGGGCAAGGACTGTCCGATCAGAAGGCACTTGAACAGAACCAGCGGATCATAGCCCTGCGGGCCGATCCCTGTCCGCCCAAGACCGCGCCTGAGAATCGAAGAAAACGATGGCTAATCCATCAGCGCATCCCCCCTGGAGAGCAAATCCTCATCCCCAATCCGATCAGACGCTTCCCGCAAAAACCGGTCCATCAATCACCCCCGCAAAACCTCCCGAAAATCCGACCAAAACCAATAAACAAAAGGAAAACCGTAGCTATGCAGAATTCTGCGGCTTCTTTCCGCGAACGTGCAGAGAACATCGTCACAAAACCTCTACAACCAGATTTGCCTCGAGCTGGTTCTCACCTGCCAATCAAAAAGAAAAATCCCGGTTCGGTGGCAACCGAAACCAGGATCAAATTTAAAGTAAAAGCCTCCAGCTTTCCTCTCTGCCCCACCCCAAATCTCGACGTTGAAGCAATCTGCAATCAAGACGGCAGGGGAAATTGCTACGACAATGCGGTTGTCGAGACCTTTTTCAAGACCGTAAAGGCCGAACTGATCTGGCAGGCACCCTTGCGGGACACCCGCCGACAATGCAAACTGACGCTCCTCTAATACATTAACGTATTCTACAATCCGCGCCGGAAGCACTCAGCCCTCGGGCACCAAATCCCCGTGAATTTCAAACGGAAAGCCGCTTGAGAGGAGGGTACTTGGTCAGGAACTAAGCCGCGACAAGTCCAAAATCTAACTTTAGCGCCGCTTGAGCACATTTACGCAATGATACCTAACGCGCTTCAGAAACTCCCTACTCCCAAACGACCGGTTCATCCCCACGCGCAAAAGCCTTTGCCGCCGCCATCGATTGCGGCCCGATTTGACCGTCAAGCCAGCCCTCATAATAACCTAAATCCTTGAGCGCCATCTGAAATTCCCGCGCAGTATCATAATCCCACCAACCAGGCGCACCCTTACGCAACGCTTCAAATGCCACGCCCGCTTCCAGCGCCGCCAGATACCACGCTGCCGCTTCCGCTGGTTTTTTCACCACGCCGCGCCCGGTTTCATAGGCCACGCCAATCGCCGCAATCGCCGCTCCAGACCCTTCGCGCGCGGCAATACGCAAAAAATCAAGTTGCGCCGCCGGATCGTCGGTCACGCTGGACGGATTGGCCATCGCCGCCAATCGCGCCGCCCGCGCTTCTGCATTGCCCTGAGCGCCTGCCGCCTCAAACAACTCCAGCGCACGCATCGCATCCCGGTCAATCCCCGCCGCGCCAGACAACAGCACCTCACCCAGCCGAAACTGCGCAAAATGGTACCCCTCTGCCGCTGCTTCTTCCAGCAAAGTGAGCATCTTGGCTCCATCGCGCGGCACACCCTGCCCAACCTGATACATCATCGCCAAACTGGTCTTGGCCGCCAAATCCCCCCCATCTGCCGCGACCCGGTAATATCCTGCGGCAAGTGCCAAATCCGGATGCGCGCCTGTAAGATGATAATCGCCGAGCCGGGTCTGCGCCGGGCCATGGCCCATTTCCGCCGCCCGCTCCAATAAGGCAACCGCCCCCGCAACATCACGTTTTGCCACTGCAATCGTGGCTGCGTGATATAGCACGTCGCCCGATGCCTGTCCCAAAACCGCCGCTTCACACGGCCCCATTGCCGCGCGCAACCTGGCCATTCTCTCTTCCCGCTCGGGTACGACTGTCGGCACTGCCGCCGTCGCAGGCCCCATAATCTCCAAGCACTGCACCGCCGCATCCTGCGCCAACAATGCGTTTGGAATCATCGCTACAACCACTGCCAAGACTTTGAAATTCAACACACTGTCCCTGCTTGCTGCAAATACCCAAGAAAAAAGGAATTTCGCCTGCATCAACCTGCCCTCCAAAACCAACGATTTGCAAGATAAAAGTCCACGCATTTTATCTAAAAATTTCCGTACTTTATTACAACGAAACAATCTCGCACACTTTATAATATACCCCTGATTTACACCCACCTTTTTTTAAAAACTCGTGCATGTTTACCGAATCTTAGGAGTTTTGGGCGATAACCCGCCTAACATGAGGCCGATTATCCGAGAATCAGATGCCTGTGTTGTCATATAGTCAGAGAGGGTCTAGGCCGCGCCTTATGAAGAATACGATTGACACACTAATTAAAGTTACATTCCCCAATCTTACATCAGGTAACGGGGGGCGCCTTGGCCTGTTTGCCATTCTGGTATCGTTTGGCCTCATGGCCGTTGTCGCTTTCGGACCGGATATGACCCGCTGGGCCTTACAAAACCAGATCGACTATTTCTCACCTGAAACGCCTCACGCGCGCCTTGCTCAAGTGGAACCTTTTGACCGGCCAGCTTCAAAAAGCGTGACCGAAGAGCCCCCCTTCAACCCAATGCGTATAGCCGTGCCAGAAAACGCAAATGGTTGGCAGGTTGCTTTGTCAAACGACTTAAGTGCCCCCACTCCATTTGACCTGTCAGAAGTAAATGAACACGGGCCGAATAATGCAGGGGCAAAGGCTGCTACAGAAGCTCCGATATCGCCATTTCACAACGCCCTCGCTCCGCACCAGCTTGCCCGCATCCCGAGCCTGCCAGACGACTTATCCATACCAGACCTCAGTCTTGCCAGTTTGAAATTCCCCGCCCTGCCAAATGCCGTTGTGCCTGATGAAATCACGACGGCGTCCGCAACAACTGTGCGGCCCGAACTGGTTCTACCGCGCCCGCAACCACGTCCGGACGCGGCATCAGCGCTTCGCCTCGCAACCTTTATCCCGCCGAGCACACGTCCTGCCGCCCGTCCGGCCAGCCTGACCTACACGCTCGCCCGAGCAGAACCTTCCGCCGCACCCGACCTGAGTTCGGCCCCGGGCATAATTGCTGGAATACACGGCTGCTCACGACAGCTGACCAACGCCATTCCCAGCCGAAAAAATTCAGCCCCGACGGGTTCCAACGTCTTCGCCGGGCTAATGAACGCAAGCGGCGGCACCCGAGATAAAGCGGTCATTTCCGAACTTGCCCGCGGAAATATGCCAAGCTTTTTGCGTAATCTTCAGCCTGTGGTCTTTCGCGGTAAGGACGCAACGGGTAAGGCCGCAGAAATCATCATTTGCGTCACCCCGGATTACCTCGCCGTTGGGTCCGAACGAGACTTCGTCCGTGCCCCCCTGGGCTTGCCCGCCGCCGCGCAAATTGCGCGTAGGTTCAACATGACCCTGCCAACTCCCAAAATGGTCGACGCCATCTACGCCCAATCCAAAGTCCGTCTCTCTCCACGTCCAATGGAGCCCGGCGCAAAAATGGCGACAACCGCTTACCTGCTACGTCACAACAAAACCATCGAAGCACAACGTGGCGGGCGTAATGGATTGATTTCGGGTCATAAAAAAGACGTGGTCATGACCAACCGCATGGCCAGCGCTCCCGGCCGTGTTGCTATTTACGGCTGGCATCGCAGTTCCGGACGCCCCATCCAACCTGTTTCCACGGTGCATGGCGCGAGCTATGCCGACTACAGCCACGGCGTACGTCTGGTCTCCAAAACAGCCTTTCTAAACGGTCGCGCGATAAAACTCGACGATCTCCTGACCTCTCCGCGTTATGCAAAACTGATCAACAAAGACGGTCCCATGCCCGGCTCCGTCGTCCGGATCGCCTCCCGCTAGGTGATGGGCTCATAAGTTCCTATCCAGATTCTCCCGGACACAATGGCAGTGGCTGAAAAATACATGACACCAGCAACCGCTTACGGTCTTCGGCGGTCCGCATCTGGCAACCGACAAGGGCGCGAATGAACTTCGCCCATTCGATAAGCGGGGCCAGGCTGATGCCCACAGCGCGTCTGATCACACAGCCAACGCAATCACCGGCGCAGCTTTTGCGTTCAGGGTAAGTGCGTTTGATCAGACCCACGTCAACCAGTTCAGCGTTAATCCTGGCGATTTAGCGCCTCGATAATTCAAAAAGATGAGCAGGCCGCTCCAGCGAATGCCACATGCCACATGCCACATGCCACATGCCACATGCCACATGCCACATGCCACAAATCCTGCCTTGCTGGAAATCCAAGGGCTAGCAGCTACCTATCTCGAATCGGAGATATTTATGCGCCCCGCTCAACAGACCGAGCGCAGCCCTCGCCTGCTGTAGCAATTGTTTCAATCGATAGGGTGTTATGTTAGCAGGCAGACCGTTGTGCATCAACTGAACATTCATGACACACTGCTAGGCAACAGTGTACCGCCTTGATTGTTGGTTAATTCAGCAGCGAAAATTGAGGCAGGATAGCACGAAAAACTAGACGTTTGCATTGTAGATTTAATCCCGGTTTCGGTTGCCGCCGAACTAGGACTTTTTTGAACTTAAACTCAATCTGTGTCTCATCCTCGCAGGTAAATCATTGTTCTGCCGAGGCCGTCAGTGTTCCGTTAAATCTCTGTATTCCCCAAATGCAATACACGGAGCTTCAAGGAAACAGTCGTCAATCTAATGATCCGCGGCTCGCCAAAACAGGTCGTTGTTTTATTGCCAATGATCAAATCGACCCCGTTCAGCATAGGGCATTTTGACAGCCCCTAAAGTAGTAACCATTCTGTAGTCCGATCAGATAACGTAAAAAAATTTCATCATATTTTGGGTATATTCTCACAGCAATTATTGGACATGGAAGTTGGAATCTGAGAAACACGCTTTGATGCGTTTTCACGTGAGGTAACAATATGAACATTTCCACAAGCTATAGCCCGGTACGCGATGGCACTTTCGAAGAGATGGCTGAGTATCTTATCGAGGGGTACTGGGCCGATGGCGGTGAGGAAAAGCGCAGATTTGACACCTCTTACTCCAATGTCATTTCAGTTAACCTGACCGGCCTGACGGCGGATGGTGTGAGGTTAGCAAACTGGGCGCTGGAAGCGTGGGAAATGATTGCGGATATCCAGTTTCAAACCGTCACGGGCGCGGCCAGTATTACTTTTACTGATCACGAAGAGGGCGCCTTTTCGGAGACCGTGAATGTGGGCAATTTTATTGAAAGCGCCACCGTGAACGTCGCGACAGACTGGATTCCTATCCAGGGCGCGCAGTATGATAGCTACGCATTCAACACCTATATCCATGAAATCGGCCATGCGCTGGGGCTTGGGCATCAGGGAAATTATAACGGGGATGCCACTTTCGCAGCGGACGCTATCTTCAAAAACGACAGCTGGCAGCGCTCGATCATGTCCTATTTCTCACAGAGCGAAAATGACTATGTAAACGCAGATTATGCAGAACTTGTCACGCCGATGATTGTCGATAATATCGCCATTACCGAGATGTATGGCGCGAGCAGCAAAACCAGCGGCGATACAACTTGGGGATACGATTCCAATATTGGCAATTACCTCGACGGAGCCATGGCTGCGTTTTTTGCGGGCGTTAATCCAGCAGGCTATTACGATGGTCACTCGGTTGCCTTCACGATTTTTGATACCGGCGGAACCGACACACTCAATCTGGGTCCGTCAACACATGATAACATGATCGACATGAAACCCGGAACCTATTCCAATGTCCTGAACCTGACGGGCGCAATGGGAATTTCCGTCGGAACGATCCTTGAAAATGCCCTGCTCGGGAGCGGTAATGATACGGTCTATGGCAACGATGCCGCGAACCGGATCGAAGGCGGCGCCGGGAATGATGTGCTGCATGGCAGTGATGGCAATGATGAACTCGTTGGTCAGGCCGGGGACGATGTTCTCAATGGCGATGCTGGAGGGGATACCATCTGGGGCTCCGACGGTCGGGATACTGTAAAAGGGGGAAGCGGCAACGATACCCTTTATGGCAATACCGGCGGTGATAAATTATTTGGCGATGGCGGCAGGGATGCGCTCTATGGAAGTTCGGGCTGCGACCTGCTCAAAGGCGGGGCTCAGGACGATACCCTGTATGGCGGCGATCAGCACGACAACCTGCAAGGTCAGAACGGCAACGATATTTTGCGGGGAGAAACCGGGAATGATCTGCTGTTAGGGGGCGCTGGTGACGATCAGTTGTTCGGCGGCGACGGCGACGATTGGCTGAAAGGCGGCGCGGGCGCCGATACCATTGTTGGCGGCAACGGAAACGATACAATATTTGGCGGTGCCGGCGCAGATACCTTTGTCTTTAAAGACGCCAGCATCGCGAAAGATCTTGTGAGAGACTACTTCACAGGCAACGATTCCCTGCAGTTTGACAAAGCCATTTGGGGCGGCGCCAATCTGACCGCAGCTGAAGTGCTCGATACGTATGCTTCTGTAGATACAGGCAGCGTGGTGTTCGATTTTGGCGACGGCAACACCATAACTCTTGAAAATGTAAGTGCCCTGAACGGGTTAGTGGCAGATATAAGCGTTATCTGAAGCGCAATTGCCCGATTGAAATTTCCGCCCGCGCTGCGCGATCCGGTTTATAGGGAGCTTGTATACCCAGGCTCCCTCCATTTTCTCTAGTCTGGACCACCAGAACGCCAAGCCATGCTGTACTCATAACGCGCTCCGGCAATCTCAATTCGCAACATCCCGACCTTCGCCGACATTGCACCCAAAAGCTCGCACCCCATAACTTCTTGAAATTACTTGATCATCTCTGATTGAGCCATCCCAAGAGCGAAATCAACTTAACCTGCAACATCGAGCGTCAAAATTAACGTTCGAAATCGGCAGGATGCTGACCCGGAGACAGAGAATTTTGATCCAAATTTGGCGATTTCTACTCTAACCCTTCAAAGCGCGCGGGATATCTTAACCTTGCCACCAGCGCCGCGGCCTCGATCCGGATCGTATTGTCATCATCATCAAGCGCACAACGGATTTCTTCTGAAAACCCGGATACGTCCTGACGGGCAAGCCACCGCAGTGCCGCTTGTTTCTGCACCCGGTTTCCATGTTAGAATACCGAGATCAATGGCTGTTGCGATTACTGGGCGTCCGCCGCCCAAACGCCCGGATTGCAAATCCTGAAAAAAGCTGCGCCGAGGCCGGGCAAAAGCCTCTCCCGACAAAAACCGATACCAGGATCGGTGCTTTATTGGATCAAGGTCTGCCAAACACAGAACAGCAGCTAATACGGCGCAAACACCCGCGCTGAAAGGCCCGCTTCCCAGACCTGTCAAAGCAGACATCTGTAGCATAGGCAGGTCCAAAAAGACACCGAGCATTAACATCACGAGAACCAACCCGGCATGTATTACCAAAGCCATTGCCAAATCAGGAACAGCCAGAAAAACGACGAGTTCGGCGGCAAAGAACACCCAAAGCGCGCTCAAGCTGATCATGCCGGGCCGCAAGAAAGGGCGCATGGCTCACTCTCCTGTGCCAGATGCGGTCAGATCGCTGACCTTGCCCCGCGCCAACAGGATGCGCATTTTACGATCTTCCCGCTCAAGGGCTTTTGCATAGGTTTCTAACTTTGCGCAGGCCGTTTCCAACCGGCTCAAGGCCAGTTCGGCCGTCAGGGCGCGACGGCGGGCGGCATCGCAATATGCCCCGACAAGCCCCCCGGCCAGAAGCCAGACCGCAGCCTGTTGCCCGCAGGCGCCCAATCCATCAAGCGGAAGATTTGAGAAGCCGCGCATTGCCTGAATGGCAAAAACATGCAGGCAGGACGCCGTTATGGCAGAAAGCATTCCCCAAAAAAGCCGTAATGCGCTGCAAACACAAGAACAGGCAACCAATAGGGATGCACGACCCATCCATGGAACCCATACTGTCCGGTGAACAGGTAAACAGCCAGGACCAGCATGGCGCATGACCCGGCCAATTCGACCGCTCGAAACAGGACCTGCCCGGCGGTGATGGTCTGTATTGTTTCATCTGGCCGGAGGTTGAATTTATTCATGTTGCGCGACATAATTCACTTATTCATGTGCAACCACATTAGTGGAAAATCAGTCTTTGAAAAGGATATTTCACTGGCCATCAACTGGAAGCATCTGCTGGTTTGCCTGACCGTTCTGACGTTATCAATGTGGATGGCGCGAACCGCGAATGCCGGGATGGGGGAGCGCACGGTTCTGGCGCTATACGACAGCCGGACAGAAGCGACACCGGATCGGACGCGCATTCACAATCTGGCTGAATTGCCGCTGAACCATATGGGGTATCGGCTGGTATATCATGATATCGAACAAGGATTGCCACCCAGCGGTGATGTCGGCGGGTTCGATCATGTGCTGACATGGTTTGGCCTGCCGATCACCCACGGTGCAACCTATGTTGACTGGGTAGAAAAAGAGCTTGCCCGTGGAACCCGCTTCGCTGTTCTTGGGGAACCCGGTCCCCACGCGGACGGACCTGATGGCAACCACACAGCTGATTTTTTCGCCTTGTTCGATCTGCGAAATGACGGGTTTGTGCCGATCACTCACCAAGCCCGTATCGCAAAACTCAATCAGGCCCTCTATGAGTACGAACATCCGCTTGATCCGGTGTTGCGCCCATTTCCTCTTCTTTCCCGCCTTTCGCCCGAAATTGATCCTCATCTGGTGATCGAGACAACATTTGATGGACGGCCATACCAAAGCACAATTGTATCCACCGGGCCAAAGGGCGGATTTGTGCCGCTCGACTATGTATTTTTCGAAGAAGGTGAGCTGGACGTTGACACGCAAGGCCGGGTCAAATGGATGCTCAATCCCTTCGCCTTCTTTGAACAAGCCTTTGGCCGATCCGACGCGCCGGTTCCGGATGTCACGACCCGTGCCGGACGGCGGATCGTGATCAGCCATGTCGATGGTGACGGCTGGAACAATCTGACAGAAATTGATGACCCGGATCAACGCCGTCCGCGCCGCGCGACCGAGGTAATCCTGGATGAAATCATTCGGCCAAATCCCGATCTTGCCGTGACCGTTGGTCTGATCGGAGGCGATGCCGATTTGAACATCGAAGGTGACGAAGAGGCGCGCTGGCTTGCGCGCGAATTGTTTGCTCTGAAGCATGTTGAAATTGCCTCGCATGGTTATAGTCACCCATTTGTCTGGCGCTATTTTGAGCGTTACGACCGCGGGGATGAGCTTGCGCTTTGGGATCAGGCCAGACAGACCGAAGGCACTCCCCCAGCGGCGCGGATGGGTGCGTGGCTGGCGCAGATGCTGAATCTTGAGCGATATATCCGCAAGGATCATCACGACTATGTTTCGGTCTCGGCCGATCTGCCGCGTGCCTATGCCAGATATCCGTTTTCGCTTGACCGTGAAATCGCCGGATCGCTTGCTTTTGCGGCAGAGTTTGCGCCACCGGGAAAAACCGCACGGATATTTCTCTGGACAGGTGACGCAGAGCCGTTTGCCGAAGCCATTCGTGCCACCCGACAGGCAGGCGTGATCAATCTGAACGGCGGCATGCAAAATCGCTTTGATGCCAACTGGCCATCAATTTCCTATTTGTCACCAAATCTGCGCGTAGTTGACGGTGCGGTCTAGATCTATGCTCCGAACGCCAATGAAATCCCGTATACAAATGATTGGAACGGCCCATTCTTTGGTCATGCGCAGGTGGCCGAAACCGTGGCACGCACCGGCGCGCCGAGGCGGTTGAAGCCGTTTGATCTCTACTACCACATGTATGCCGGAGAGAAGAGAGCCAGCCTTAAAGCCCTGTCCGATCTCGTCACTTTGGCGAAAAGCGATGAATTCATTTCGCTCTGGACTTCCGATTATGCTGCCATCGCAGCCAGTTTTCCAGAGGTCCGGGTTGAGGGAACGGGCGAAAACCGCTGGCGGATTGATCAACGTGGTGCGCTGCATACTCTGCGTCTGGATCGGCCGGGAGCGTTACGGCCAGATCTGGATGCGAGCAACGGGGTTCTGGGGGCACGGATGGCAAACGGGTCGCTCTATGTGGCTCTGGATCCTGCGATTCCGGTGGCCGAGCTGGTCCTCTCGACCACCCCAGCCCGCGCGCCCGCTTTGGTCCAGTCGGGTTGGGACATATCGGAACTTGAGCGCCGCATCTGCGGGTTTGCCTTTACGGTTCAAGGGGTTGAGAATGGAAAAATGGTCTGGAACGGGCTTCCTGCGGGCCTGTATCCTGTCAGGCTGGAGCGCGGTGATGCAATCATCTGGAGCGCTGAGGTTACTGTTGGCGCAAATGGACGCATGGAACTGGACGTGCCGGTGCGCGCATTAGAGCCCACACGGCTGACCGCCGGATGCCTCGCAACAGGCGAAACACCATGAACGCCCGTTCTGTGGCCCTGTGTGTCAGCATGCTTGTGCTGGGGGGAATCGGTGTTGTTGTTCTGATCCCCGACAAGGAACAATATGCCGGGCTGGTTTTGCAGGGTGGCGCGCTTGAGCAGGCTTATGAATTAAACGCGCAATTACTGCTGGATACGCCCGAAGCCGCTGAACTGCTCTATCGGGCTTACCGCCTCAAACGCGAAGCTGGCGACGTTGCGGGGGCAACACGGGCGGCGGAGCGTCTGGTTCAGGAAACTGCCCATGATATTACGGCAGTGCGGCTTCTGGCGCAACATTACTTCGACATTGGCGCTATGGACAAACGTCTTGACCTGCTGGTTTCGGTTCCGCCAACGCAGTTGTCTGCCGAGGAGCGCGCGCATGACCCGCGCCTTCAGCGCCGCGCCGCAGGTAACGCGCAATGTATCATCCGACAAAAGCGTATGTATCGCGGCGGCAATATCCTCGGGGGCGTCCAGACGGGTTATTTTGCCGCCAGCGCCCAGCGGCGGATTTTCATCCGCCTGCCCCATGATCACATCGCGGCAAGCCCCCACATCGGTCGCGACACAGGCCACCCCCGCCGCGCCAGCCTCAAGCAACACCAGCGGTTGCGATTCACTCAGGCTGGTCAGCACCAGAAGGTCGATCTTGTCCAGAACCTCCTCCATGGGGCGGGTGCCGGTGAATTGGACCGTATTGTCCAGATCCAGTTCGGTGCAAAGGCGACGGCACTCTCTGGCATAGTCGGGTTCCTCATCGTCCGGGCCAACGATCAGAGCTGTAAGCTCGGGAATATCCGCCCGAAGCAGGGCCACGGCCGCAAGGAAGTTTGCGATGTCCTTAATCGCCACAACCCGTCCGACAAGCGCAATACATGGCGGGCCACCTGTCTTGCGACCGCGTGCGCCATAGCGGTCAACATCAACCCCGTTCGGAATAACGCGGCACTTGCCCGGATCCGCCCCAAGCGCAACCTGTTCGCGTCGTGCCGTATCGCTGAGCGATACCACGATGCGGCAGGCATCATAGCAAATCCTTGCAAGGCTGGCGAAGGCGTCGATCCAGAAGTCGCGAATATCCTGCGGCCTGCCCGGAGCGCCATCCGGGGCAAAGGGCGGGGCAAAGGGCGGGGAAACCGGAAAGCTGTCCTGCACCCAATCCGCCAGCATCAGATCAATCCGGCGTTCATTGGTATAAATGCCATGTTCGGTCAGGATCACGGGGCGCCCGGTTTCAAGCGCCGCGCGCGCCGCCATCAACCCGGCAAAGCCGGTTGACACCGCATGATAGACACGGGCTTTGGGAAGCGGCGCGCGCAGAACCGTCAGCGCTGCTCCGAAAAAAACCCGCCATGCCCAGTAGAACTGGGAAAACGATGCGCCGGGCACAAGCCGGTCATAACAATGGCGGATGACCGCCCAACTGGAAGGGCCGTTCAACAGCGCCGCCGCGTTGCTACCGGGGGCGTGCCTGTCCAGAAACCGCAGCAACCCGGAGACAGTCTCGACCCGGCCTTGCGTGGCAAGATCGCAAAGAAGATCGCCAAACTGGGCAATCTGAGCAGGGGTCAGGCGCCATGGGCGTGCCTGCCCGACATTCAGGCACAGGTCATCAAATGTCACCAGATTTGCCGGCGCGGGATAAAGTGATCGGGCCGTTTCGCCTGCTGGACGGATCGAAACCACACCAAAATCAAACATGTGGCAATCGGCAATCAGGGATTGTGTCCACCTGGAGACACCCCCAAACACAAAGGGATAACTACCCTCCAGGATCAAACACACATCCGTTTCCGCCAAAGCCGATCGGCCTTGCGCACGATTATTTTGATTTTCCTTGAAATGCTCCAGAGAAACCACTCCTGAAAACCGCTCGCTTGCTGAAAACGAGTATTTGGCCGTTCGACATATCCAAGGTGGCCAATTCCGTGATTATTGCTGTAATCAGGCCTTTCGTCCTCAAAACACGATAAAAGGACGCTGCCGGGCCTCCCTTTTGTTTTCATAAGCATATTTGCCCCGCAGGCCAACGGGATAACCCTGCAGGGTGGCAAATTGATCTTACAATCCCCCACCGTCGAGGCTCACGTTATTAGATCTTGAGAGCCAGGACGTAAAGAGAAGCAATTATTCAGAGAACCTTGGCAGGTTATCTATCACCTCTGAAAACGGCGCCGTATGATTCAGCGCGTCATTGCGGGCTCCGAACATCTGCGCAATGAGCGCGCCGTCCGCGTCGAAGCATTCGATCGAACGCGTCATGCCGCGCTTGGTCGGTTTGTCGACGCACCAGACTTCCTTGATATGGTCGCGGCGCAGATGCAGGTTGAAATCCGGGTCCAGCACATTCTGCCACGGGCCCATTTCTTTCAGCTTGTGAATGGGGCCGGAATGGATCTGGATACAGCCCCGGTTGCCCACAAACAGCATCAGGTGAATGTCGCTGCCAGCCAGTGCTTGCAGGGCCAGATCGAACGCCTCTTCCGAGAGCTTCTGCGCAAACGGCGCGCCGACGACCCGGTAAGCGCCCAAGCGGTTCATCTTAAGCTTCGAGGTCAGGCGCATGAACTGATGCGTATCGGTGATCTTGGCCCATTCTTCGCGCAGAATATCTGCCTTGGCGGGATTGCTTTTGGGCTTCTCCACCGGCTCGCGCGCCACAAGGTCCAGAGCCTCGCTGTGCGTTTCGAGACGAAGTTCGCGGGTCATGGCGTTCCAGGCATCCATATCCATTGCGTCGCGGGTATAGATTTTATGCACCGCATCCCCGGCCGCGTCGAAAATCTGCAGCGATGTGTGCTTATCAGTCTCAACCACAAACCCATGCACCCAGTGGCTCGGGAAAATACGCAGATCAATTTTGTCTGCAAGCACCATGCAGGCATGGGCGCCCGAACGGTAGTTTTCATAGCAGCCGGTTTTTTCATGCACGGCAGAAGCATTGCGCGTCAGCGCCATGAGTGGGCCGACCGAAGCAAGCCGCGGCATGATGTCATCGGGATGCGCTTTGATGACGGTCGCCCCGCCCGCAGCAACCAGCGCCGCTTCGCCAAGACCAAGGCTATCGGCCAGATCACGGGGGCGCATTTTCGGGTTATCGGCGATGGCGGCTCTGATTTCTTCCGGGGTCATAGTGCCTCAATCAACTGGTTATATTTGCGTCAGTATATACGCCAGACGACCCGAAAATCCAGCCCACCCCTTCTGCGCGAATGCCCGCCATAAAGCCAGACAAAGACTTTCTATTCCAGTTGAAGAAACTTGACAAAAACACTCAAATAAAGGAAAGGCGGAGCAACAACGCAATCAAGGAGCTTATGATGAAGCGCATTCTTTCTACCGCCGCGATGCTGTTGGCAATGGCAGCACCGGCGGCCGCCGAGGACTTCAAGGCGATTGCCTCTGCCGGTGGCGACATCACCGAAATTCTGTTTGAACTTGGTGCCGGGGATAAGGTTGTGGCCGTTGACACGACCTCCATTTTCCCACCTCAGGTGACGGAACTGCCCTCGCTGGGCTATGTGCGTATGCTGTCCGCAGAAGGCGTTCTGGCCGTTGGGGCAGACTTGTTGGTCGGGGCCGATGATATGGGACCGCCGGAAGTTCTGGAGAACCTCAAATCCGCCGGGATGCATGTTGAGATTGTGCCCGAGGGCACGGGCGCCGAGCGTTTCGCCGATAAGGTCACTTTCGTGGCCGACCTGCTTGACCTTGAAGAGCGCGGCGCGCAAGTGGTGGCGGAATACAATGAAGCTGTGGACGCGGTTAAAGCGCGTGCCGCCGCCATGACCGACGCCCCGAAAGTGCTGATGATCCTGTCCGTTCGGGAAGGCTTGCCGATTGCAGCCGGCACCGGCACCACGGGCGGCGACATGATCGACATCACTGGCGCTGAAAACGTTGCGGCGGGCTTTGAAGGCTGGAAGCCGATGACGGCCGAAGCCGTGATCGCCGCCGCGCCGGAACTGATCGTTCTGTCCACCGCGCATGTTGAGCGTATGGGTGGCATTGAAGGCGTGATGGGCATGCCGGCGATTGCGTCGACCCCGGCGGGAAAAAACAACGCCTATGTGATGCTGAACGCGCAAAAACTGCTCCAGTTTGGTCCGCGCGCGCCGGAAGCCATGGTCGAGTTGCTGGACGCTTACGAAGCCCTCAAGTAAGAGTTTCGGCCTTGAGAAAACAAAAATATCAACCGCCCGTCAGGGCGGTTTATCTCGCTTTAAGCGTGGTGATGCTGATCGCCATGTTCTTTGCCGTAACCGTCGGGCCAATGTCGATGAGTGCCGCGCAGATTTGGGGCGCGTTCACGGGAGAGGCTTCCGACACAGTGCGCGTCATCATATTCGACGTGCGCGCGCCGCGTATGGTGCTTGCCATTTGTGTCGGCGGGTCGCTGGCGGTGGCGGGTGCGAGTATGCAGGGGCTGTTGCGCAATCCTCTGGCCGATCCGGGGTTGATCGGCGTGACGGCGGGCGCCTCATTCGCGGTGATATTTGTCATTGTGCTGGGCGGTGCCTGGCTGTCCTCCCTGCCCCTCGTCGTCCTGAGTTCGCTCTATCCGATTGCCGCCTTTATCGGCGGTGTGACGGTGACATTCATTGTGTTGCTCACCGCAAATATCGGCGGCAGCAGCTCGTCCGGGCGGCTTATTCTGGTGGGGGTTGCCGTGACCGCGATCGTAACCGCGCTGATCGGCATGATCATTTACCTGTCCAATGATGCACAGCTGCGCGAGCTGACTTTCTGGACCATGGGCAGTCTGGCGCGCGGCAACTGGAATACGGTGGTGGTTTCGTCCCTCGTGATGATTGCCTCCAGCGTCGCGCTGTTTCGTTACAGGGGTGCGCTAGATTTGCTGCAACTTGGCGAGCGGGCCGCTTTTCATTCGGGCGTCGATGTTGACCGGGTGAAATTGCAGGTCTGCACGCTGGTGGCCTTCGCCGTTGGCGCAGGCGTTTCGGTTGCGGGTCCGATCGGGTTTGTCGGGCTGGTCGCGCCGCATATGACCCGGCTTTTCGTCAATGCCCGTCACGCCATCGTCCTGCCCATCTCCGCCATGCTGGGCGCGATCATTCTGCTGTTCTCAGACCTGTTCGTGCGCAACGCCATCCCCCCGGCAGAAATTCCCATTGGCATTGCAACCTCGGTTTTGGGCGGCCCGTTCTTCCTCTGGCTTCTGCTCAGGAATTCACGCCTATGATCGACGCGCAAAATCTATCGCTGAAACTTGCGGGCACGCCGATCCTCAGGGATGTGTCCGTGACCCTCCATCCCGGCGAGGTGCTGGCGCTTTGCGGACCCAATGGCGCGGGCAAATCGACCCTGCTTTCCTGTCTGGCGGGAGAGCATCGCAGCTGCCGGCAAAATGTGCGCTATTCTGGCCAACCCCTCTCAACCCTGTCTCCGGCGCAACAGGCCAAAAGGCGGGTTGTGCTGGAACAAACCCCGACACTTTCCGCCGATTTCAACGTCGCTGAACTGATCGAGCTGGGAGTCGCGATTGAGCTTCCCGGCGCCGAACTGTCCGCACTGAAACAAGACCTGATGGCCCGCCTTGGCCTTGAAGGATTTGACCACCGGCCGGTTTCTTCCCTGTCCGGCGGGCAGCGGCACCGCGTCCATATGGCCCGCGTGTTGTTGCAACTTAAGGCCAACCGTTATCTTGGGCATGAATGCTTTCTGTTTCTGGATGAACCGACCGCCAGCCTCGATCTCGGCCATCAGATCACCACGCTCAATCTGATCCGCGGCCTCTCCGAAGAGGGTGTCGGCGTTCTGGTCGTGCTACATGATCTAAACCTCGCCGCCGCCTTCGCCGACCGCATCGTTTTGCTGCAAGAGGGACAGGTAAAACACACCGGCAAGCCCACCGATATCCTGACCACAGACATACTGAGCGCCGTCTATCAAACCGAAATCTATGTCGGCACCTCGCTCAACGGTCAAAAGATCATTCAGCCCGTGATGAAGAGCTAAGGGCCTTTGATACCCACTGAAATTCCTGCGGAATGAAACTGCCGGCAAAAAAGCTATTGTGCCGCTCGGAATAATTTTCCACACTGACCGCCATGAAAACCACCTCCGGCACCGCCAAGGGGAGGCCAGAGGGAAAACAAGAACCAAAGGGATGCCAGCCGACTTATTCATCGCAAACGGGCTTTTGAATAAGCGGGAACGTGGCCAATCATATCACTCAGGGAGATCACTATGAAGAAAATGACAACAATACTGGCGGTTTCGGCGTTTCTGTCGTCCACCGCGATGGTCAGCGCAGAGACATTGCGCTGGGCGCGCGCCGGGGATGCGCTGACGCTGGATCCGCACAGCCAGAACGAAGGGCCGAGCCACACGATGCGGCATCAGATGTATGAGCCGCTGATGATCCGTGACACGACGGGTGCGTTCGAGCCGGCACTGGCGACGGACTGGGCGCCGTCCACCAGCGATCCCAACGTCTGGGTCTTCAATCTGCGTCACGGCGTAAAGTTCCACGATGGGGCGGATTTCACCGCCGAGGACGTTGTGTTCAGCTTCGAGCGCGCCATGCAGCCGACCTCGGACATGAAAGAGCTGATCAATTCCATCGTCGAAGTGCGTGCGGTGGACGATTACACGGTTGAGATCGTGACCAATGGTCCGAACCCGATCCTGCCCGCCAACCTCACTGACCTGATGATCATGGACAAGGGTTGGACCGAAGCCAATGACACGGTCAAGGTGCAGGATTTTGAAGGTGGCGAGATCACTTACGCCACCACCCACACCAACGGCACGGGCGCCTATAAGCTGGTCAGCCGCGAGCCGGACGTGAAAACCGTTATGGTGCGCAATGATGCCTATTGGGGCAAAGATCAGTTCCCGATGGATATTTCGGAGATTGTTTACACCCCGATCCAGAACCCCGCGACCCGCGTTGCGGCGCTGCTGTCTGGTGAAGTGAATTTCCTTCAGGATATGCCGGTGCAAGATATCTCCCGCGTGAACGACGCGCCGGGTCTTGTGGTGAAAACCGCGCCGCAGAACCGCGTGATCTTCTTTGGCATGAACCAGGGTGCGGACGATATCGAAGCGGATAATGTCGAGGGCAAGAACCCGCTGGCGGATGTGCGTGTGCGTCGGGCCATGTCGATGGCGATTAACCGCGATGCGATCAAACAGGTCGTGATGCGCGGGCAGAGCCAGCCAGCCGGCATGATTGCACCGCCCTTCGTGAACGGCTGGACCGCGGAAATGGATGCGGAAGCCAAGACCGATGTTGCCGCGGCCAAGGCGCTGATGGCGGAAGCCGGGTATGGCGATGGGTTCTCGATCCGTCTGGACTGCCCGAATGACCGTTACATCAACGACGAGGCAATCTGTCAGGCGGCCGTTGGGATGCTGGGTCAGATCGGCATCACGGTAAACCTCGACGCGATCCCGAAGGCGCAGCACTTCCCGAAGATCACCGACAAGAAGACCGACTTCTACATGCTCGGCTGGGGCGTTCCGACCTACGATTCCGAGTATATCTTCAACTTCCTCGTGCATGGTCGTGAAAGCGATATCGGCACCTGGAACGGCACCGGATATGACAACGACGCGTTGGATGCGAAGATTGTTTCGCTGGCGTCGAACACCGATCTGGAAGCCCGGAATGCGGACATCGCGGCCATCTGGCGGGTGGTGCAGGACGAGCAGCTGTATATCCCGATCCACCATCAGGTGCTGAACTGGGGCATGTCCGACAAGCTCGGGATTGACGTGGACCCGGAAGATCAACCGATGGTGAAATACTTCTCGGTGAAGTGATCTTGTGAGGTTGCCTTTGCGGGCAGCCTCATGAACTTGCGCGCGGCGCCTTCTCAAATGGGCGCCGCGCATCACGACTTCACGCGCAGTTTGTGAAAAAATAGATTTATCCGGTGGATGCGTTTGCGCCCGCCGCATCAGAGGGGGCCGGTCGTGCTGGCATTCATACTCCGACGGATAGGACAGTCTGTCCTTGTGCTGTTGATCACCGGGGCCATTGCCTTTTCGATGTTCCGCTTCGTTGGCGACCCGATTGACAACATGTTGGGTCAGGAACGAACCCAACAGGACATTGACCGTCTGCGCGAGCAACTGGGCCTCGATCAGTCGGTATTGGTGCAGTATTTCCGCTTTTTGCAGGAAGCCGCGCAGGGCAATTTCGGGGTGAGCTACCGGCAGGGACGCGAGGTCGCGGAAATCCTGCTGGAGCGCGCCCCGGCGACGTTTGAACTGGCGGCGGTCTCGGCAGTGTTCGCCATCGTTCTGGGCATTGCGCTGGGTGTTTTCACCGCGATCCGACGAGATGGCTTTGCCGCGCATGCCATTATGTCCGCATCGCTGATCGGGGTTTCCTTGCCGACCTTCCTGATCGGGATCATGCTGATTTATGTCTTCTCGGTCGAGTTGGGATGGCTACCGAGTTTCGGACGCGGGGATGTTGTCGATGTTGGCTGGTGGACGACCGGGTTCCTGACCGAGAGCGGGCTTCGGGCGTTGATTTTGCCTGCCATCACGCTGGGCCTGTATCAGATGACGCTGATCATGCGATTGGTCCGATCTGAAATGCTCGAAGTCTTGCGGCAGGATTATATCCGTTTCGCCCGCGCCCGCGGCCTTGGCGACCGGACGATCAATTTCCGGCACGCGCTCAAGAACACCATGGTGCCGGTGATCACCGTTATCGGTTTGCAGCTTGGCTCCATCATCGCCTTCGCAATCATCACCGAGACCGTTTTCCAGTGGCCCGGCCTTGGCCTGTTGTTTATCAATGCGGTTCAGTTCGTCGATATTCCGGTGATGGCGGCTTATCTGATGATGATTTCCGTGATGTTCGTCGTCATCAACCTGATCGTGGACATCCTCTATGCCCTTATTGACCCCCGTCTGAGAGTTTCCAGCGCATGACCAATCAAAGCACACCGACACCGTCACGTCTGCGCCGCGCGCTGGACAGTGATCTGTTCTATGCCTTCTCCCATTCGCCGGTTGCGATCGTGTCGACCTGCGTGGCGCTGCTGCTGATCTTGTCTGCGGTATTTGCCCCGCTGATCGCGCCGACCAACCCGTTTGACCCCTCATCGCTCAACCTGATGAACGGCTTCACCCCTCCGGGCGAGCCGAACGCCTTTACCGGCGAAACCTTCCTGTTGGGCACCGACGATCAGGGCCGTGACGTGTTTTCCGCCATTCTCTACGGGATGCGCATTTCGCTGTTCGTCGGGTTTTCGGCGGTGATGTTTGCCGTGGTGCTGGGGGTTATTCTTGGCCTGCTCGCCGGGTATGTCGGCGGTTGGGTGGATACCATCATCATGCGGGCGGCGGATGTGCAGCTGACCTTCCCGTCCATTCTGGTGGCCATGTTGATCTTCGGCATCGCCAAGGGGATCACGCCGGTGGAATACCGCGATCAGATGGCGATCTGGGTGCTGATCCTTGCGATTGGTCTGAGCGACTGGGTGCAGTTTGCGCGGGTTGTGCGCGGGGCGACGCTGGTTGAGAAGAACAAGGATTACGTTTCGGCAGCGCATCTGATTGGGCGCGGGCCGGTTGTCATCATGTTGCGGCATATCCTGCCCAATGTTCTCTCCCCGGTTCTGGTCATCGCCACGATCTCGCTGGCGCTGGCGATCATTGCGGAAGCCACGTTGAGCTTTCTCGGCGTCGGCGCGCCGCCCACACAGCCATCGCTGGGAACGCTGATCCGCATCGGGCAGGGATACCTGTTCTCCGGCGAGTGGTGGATCCTTCTGTTCCCCGCCTGCACCCTTTTGTTGCTCGCGTTGAGCGTTAACCTCCTTGGGGACTGGTTGCGCGACGCATTGAATCCGAGGCTCAAATGACCGAACCAGTGCTTTCGATCCGCGATCTGACCGTCGAAATCCCGACCCGGCACGGGCTGTTCAAGCCGGTGCAGAATGTCAGTTACGATATCCGTCCGGGAGAAATTCGCGGCGTTGTCGGGGAGAGCGGGGCCGGGAAATCCATGACCGGCAACGCGGTGATCGGGCTGTTGGATGCGCCGGCGCGTATCGCGTCCGGTGAAATCTGGCTCAAGGGGCGTCGCATTGACAACCTGCCTCCCAAAGAGAAACGGGCCATTCGCGGGCGCGAAATCGGGATGATTTTTCAAGACCCGCTGACCTCGCTCAACCCGCTGTTCACCATTGGCGAGCAGTTGGTCGAAACCATTCAGCTGCACCTGAAAGTGTCGCCCAGCGAGGCGCGGGAGCGGGCGTTGGCGTTGCTGGAGCGGGTGTCGATCCCCAACCCGGTCGCGCGGTTTGACCAATATCCGCACCAGTTTTCCGGCGGTATGCGGCAGCGGGTGGTGATTGCGCTGGCCCTGTGTTCCGAGCCGTCCGTCATTGTCGCAGACGAGCCGACCACGGCGCTTGACGTTTCCATTCAGGCGCAGGTTCTGGACCTGATTATGGAACTAGCCGAGGAAACCCATGTCGGGGTCATTCTGGTGACGCATGACATGGGGGTGATTGCCGACACGACGGAACAGGTGACGGTCATGTATGAAGGGCGTGTCGTTGAAAGCGGCGCGACCGATCAGGTGCTGAGCGCGCCGGAGCATGAATACACCAAGTCTCTGATTTCCGCCGTGCCGCGTCCGCAAGTCAGGCTGCACCGCTTTCCGCAGGTCAGTTATGGCGGGCGGGAAACGGTGTTCAAGATCGAAGACCTGGCGCGCAACTGGGACAGTGCGCGCCCGTCGAAATCCGGCAAGCTGGTGGAACTGAAGGGGGTCACCAAGAAGTTTATCGAAAAGTCCTCCATCCTGCCTTCGCGCCGGGAGTATTTCACGGCGGTTGATGAGGTGTCGTTCGACATCAAGGACGGCGAGGTTTTCGGCCTCGTCGGCGAAAGCGGATCGGGGAAGTCCACCGTAGCGCGCATGATTGGCACCTTGTATCCGGTCGATGGCGGGCAGATCTTTTTCGATGGGGACGAAGTCACGGCGATGAATTCGGCTCAGCTTGCGCAGTATCGCAAGCAGATCCAGATGATCTTCCAAGACCCGTTTTCGAGCCTCAACCCGCGCATGAAGGTGGAAAGCATTGTCGCGGAACCGCTGGTGCATCACAAGTTGCTGCCGCCGGATCAGGTGAGCGGCCGGGTGCAGGAATTGCTTGACCGGGTTGGTCTGACGCGGGGAGCGGCGGCGAAGTATCCGCATGAATTTTCCGGCGGTCAGCGCCAGCGCATTTCCATTGCCCGCGCTCTGGCAACGCAACCAAGGTTCCTGATTTGCGACGAACCGACCAGCGCTCTGGACGTGTCTATTCAGGCGCAAATCCTGAATATCCTGAAGGACTTGCAGGAATATCTTGGCCTGACGATGCTGTTTATCAGCCACGATTTGCCGGTCGTGCGTCAGATGTGTCACCGGGTTGGTGTCATGAAGCAGGGGCAGTTGGTGGAGGTGCAGGACACGGACGCCCTGTTCTCCAATCCGCAGCACGAATACACAGCGCGCCTGCTCGACCTGATGCCACGGCTGGCGCAGTTGTCGGATTAGAGCGCCGACATTCGATAAATATCTAGAGCGAAATCGCTTTAATCTGCAATACTGCGTATCAAAATTCGCGCTCGAAATCAGCAGGATGCTGATGGAGAGGCAGAGAATTTTGGTTCAGATTTATCGATTTCTGCCCTAGGACCAATCGACATTCAGGATTCCCAAAGGGTGTGTTTGTGTGATTCATAGAGCCCCATATTGAGCAATCTGGGGGCAATCACATGGCCAAA